>Ga0196971_1000161_pt1 | contig 65392 bp, 64 predicted proteins | sample S1v_1013CmetaG_FD_148660 | JGI IMG/M metagenome (GOLD analysis project Ga0196971, IMG submission 148660) | Soil microbial communities from Anza Borrego desert, Southern California, United States - S1+v_10-13C | ecosystem: Environmental > Terrestrial > Soil > Desert | place: USA: California... | reverse complement strand
TGGACTCGGGATGGTCTTGAGGTAACGGCGCGGAATGCCGAAGTCCTCTTCAAGGATGGCGCCGTCTTCGTCCGCATCGAACAGGCCGAGCGGCGATTCGTTGACGGGCGAGCCCTTGATGGCGTAGAAGGGCACGTGTTCCATCAGGTGCTTCAGCTTCTCGGCGATGGACGACTTGCCGCCGCCGACCGGGCCGAGCAGGTAAAGCACTTGCTTGCGCTCTTCCAGGCCTTGTGCCGCATGCCGGAAATAGGAGACCACCTGCTCAATGACTTCCTCCATTCCGTAAAACTCACGGAACGCAGGGTAAATTTTTATAACCTTGTTGGCAAAGATACGCGACAGGCGCGGATCGTGGCGCGTGTCGAGCATCTCGGGCTCACCGATCGCGGCGAGCATGCGCTCGGCGGCGGTGGCATAGGCGAGTCGGTCGCGCTTGCACAATTCCAGATACTCTTGCAGGGAGTACTCCTCTTCCCGGGTCCGCTCATACCGCGCTGCGTAGTTGTCAAAGATTTTCATGTAGTGGTCCTTTGAATGAGTCTTCCGGGGAATTGGATATCGGATACAGAAATAAGTTTCCACTCCGCAATTTCATATTACGCAGAGATGTCACTGGTCGCTAGGAAATTTTCAGTTTTTTTTAGCGTCAAAAAATCATTGAGAGAATGTCTTCTCACTTCATATAGCAAGAGCTATATTTCTTTGTGTTTTTTCGACAAACATTTCCTTTGCACGAAGTCGATTTTTCAATATCCCCCCTGTCGCGCAAGGCTGAAACGAGATGTTGTGTCGCAACAGGCGCGTGCATAAATGCGACACCTCGCGTTCTCTTATGTGTGATCGACGCAATAAAAAACGGTAGTGCAGTTTCAGCCGCACTACCGTTTCTGTCGCAATTTTTGCACTGCCGCTTGCGCGGCGCATGCAATCAGCTATATTGAAAAATTCTCCCGCTTATTTTCCAAGCAATCCCTTCAGTCGTTCCTGCAGCTTCTCCTGCACTTTTGCTTTCACTTCCTCTTTTTTCTCTTCCACTTTCTGCTTCGCCATTTCTGTTGCCATGCCGGCGAAATCGACGCGCCATGCAATTGCGGTATACGGCCCGGTCAGGCGCACCGGCACGGTGAGTCCCTTGAGCGATTCCAGTTCCGGACCGCCTTGTCCTTTCAACGTCGTCACCACCGTAGACTTCGCCAGGTAGTCGAGCCGGTCTTCGCCGAGATTGACCTCGCCCGAGCCGCCGACGCGAATCAATGGTGATTTGATATTGAGGTCGTCGTTGCGCGCAACACCGTTGGTGATGCGGAAGCTGCCGGTCATCTCGCTGAAGTCGGTCTTTTCATTGGCCGATGCAGTACCGGTCTCCTGCGTTTGCTTTCCGCGGATTTCACCGATTTTTGCTTTTGCATTGCGTATCGCCTGCGCGATATTGACGCCGCGTATCGCACCATCGCGCAGTTCCAGGCGCGCGGTGCCGTCCAGTCCCTTCTTGATCTGCGTAACGGTCGCGCCCGTCGACGTCACGTCAAGCTGCACATTGCCGCGGCCTTCGATCTGCGCCTTGCCGACTGCGTCCTGCAGCAAGGGCCCGATGTTGATGCCTGTAAGGTTCTGCTTTACCGCGTAACGCGCCGGTTTGCTCGCCACAACCGACAGCGAACCGGCCACACTGCCGCCGTACAGGTTGGCAGCAAGCGGGCTGATGTCGAGCTTGCCTCCTGCCGCCCGCAAATCAACGCGCACGTTCTGTGTCTTGAGGTTGGCGACTTTCAGCGCACCGACGCGCAGGCTGCCGGTCGCACGCAGGTCTTGCAACGCAGACAAATCGATCGGCTCTTCTGCCGCAGGCTTGTTTCCCGCCTTGGCCGGCGCAGCGTCTGCCGCAACTGTCTTCGCCTTGTAGCGGTCGAGGTCGATCTGGTCGATGCCGATATCAAATGTATATGCCATCGGCGAGAAGCCCGCCACGCCAAGCTTGGCGTTGAATGCGCTCTGGTCGAGCGTTCCCTTCAGCACCGCACTGACGTTCTCCTTGCCGAGATTGACGCTCGCATTGCCGCCGGCCTTGAATGCCAGCGTGCCACCGCCGGGGTTGGGCAGCGTGAAGTCGGCCGCGAGCTTCGACAATTCAATCAGCTGCGTTTTCAGGTTGGCCGACAACGGCGTGGTCAACGATCCGTTGAGCGCGGTCTCGCCCTGCTTGCCCGACAGCGTCAGCGCAAGTTGCGGCGAAGTGAACAATAACTTGTCGATGTCGCCGCTCAGCGCGCCGGACAGCTTTGCCTTTGCATCCAGCTTGCCTTCCTTGATTGCTGCATCGAGCACCATTGCGGGTAGCTTGAACGCCTGCGGCGAGCCCTCGAAGGCGGGCACGGCGAACTCGGCACTGACGGCGCGCGCGCCTTCGTTCAGCCTTGCATGGGCACTGAGCTTGCCACCGATGACCTTGTCATCGGTAATCGCCAGCTTCGGCAGCTCCAGTTTCACTTCGATGTTTTCCTTCGCGCGGCGGCCTTTGGCATCCAGCCGGATGCCGTCCAGCGCAAATTGCCTGGTGTCCGGCTTCAGGTCGGCATCGCCGCCGAGCGTCAGGGCAAGGTCGGTAAACCCGACGGCAGCACCATTGAGCTTCGCATCGAGGTCCTTGAGCACGTAGTGCTTCTTTTGCAGGTCCAGCGTGAAGCCGGTATTGACATCGACCTTGGCGTCGATGGCCGGGCTGTTGCCTTTGACATTGGCCGCCAGCTTCAGCTCGCTGGGCACGCCATTGGCGATCTTGCCGCTGTCGAGATTGAGGTTGGCAATGTCGAACTTGCGCCCCTGCTGCATGTCGTCATACACGATGTGCGCGCTGCCGAGGTGGACACTGTCGATATCCATGGTGACAGGCTGCCCTTTGCTGCCCGGCGACTCTTCGTTGGACTTTTCGTCGGACAGCAGGTCGCCGTAATTGGTGCGCCCGTCCTTGTAGCGCTTGATATTGGCGCGCAAACCCTCCACCTGCACCCGGTCCACCACCAGCTGCTTCGATAGCAGCGGGATCAGCGCCAGCGACACTTTCGCGCTTTCGACGGCGGCGAATTCCTCCGTCCCCTTGTGCTCGGAAATGCTCACCTTGCCAAGGTCGGCACCGATCTTCGGGAAGAAACTCAGCTTGATTTCGCCGGGAATGATCAGCGTGCGCTGTTTCTTTTCCTGCACCAGCTTGATCACCATCGGCTTGTAGTCGTTCGGATCGAAGGTGGCGGCGATGATCGCTGCAGCGGCAATCAGCAAGACAAGCAGCGCGGCAATCGCGATGAGGATGGTTTTGATGATCTTGTTCATGTCACTCCTGCAATGGGTTGGCTGCGCTGCCTGCGACCAGGCCGCAGGCGATAAAGGCGGATGCAGAACGCACCGCTGCGGCGCATGCCGTTGCATAGGATACGCCCTTGACGGCGGCGAGGTACGCGGGAACCGTACGATCAGGCAGCATCGCTGGTCGCGTCATGAAGTGGGGGCTTTCATTGTAGCGACGCCAACACAGGCAGGCAAAGCACACGGTGCTTGCGCCAGCGTCAAACCCGATGGGAAAAATCGTGTATAAGAGTGGCTATTGCGATAATAAGCACTTTGTTAATTACTTGCCTTACGCCAATTCAGGTCCCGATGAATCAAACCAGCAACACCACGTCCACCGAGCGCCCCGCCTTCGCAGTCCGCACTTCCCGCATCCATGGCAAGGGAGTATTCGCCACCCGCAAGATCCCGGCCGGCACCTGCATCACCGAATACGAAGGTGAACACATCAGCTGGAAGGAAGCCGTCCGCCGCGAAAACCAGAAAGCACCCGACGATTACCACACCTTCTTCTTCAGCCTCGAGGGCGGCAAGATCATCGACGGCGGCAGCAATGGCAACGACGCCCGCTGGATCAACCACTCCTGCAATCCCAACTGCGAAGCGCGCGAAGAGGATGGCCGCGTCTTCATCTACGCACTGCGCGACATCGCCCGCGGCGAAGAACTGAACTACGACTACGGCCTCGTCCTGGAAGAGCGCCACACACCCGCATTGAAAAAAGCCTATGCCTGCCTGTGCGGCTCGCCAAACTGCAGGCATACGCTGCTAGCGCCCAAGAAGAAAAAGAGAGCCTAGCCGGCCGTCGCCATATAGGTTGTTGCAAACCGCCGGTCAACGCCGTGCGGACCTGGACCCCAAGTGTTCGCACACTTGCGCGGCGAAGATGTCATCCTGCGGTGCATTTGCAAACGCAGATTCGTCACGCACGCAGTGTGCGGCGATTTTCAGGTGCGCGGCACGCACTCCCGGCGTCGCACACACCACGCGGTTTCCGCCAGCCGCTTTAGCTTCGTCCCGGGCTTGCTTCACGCGCTTCAACGTCTCCGCCAATGACTCGTTCTCGCAGAAAGTTGCAAGACCAATGCTGACGGTGCACTCCGGTTTGCCCGGCTGCGCGCGGGAACGCCGTATCAAGGCGAGCAGGCGCTGTGCCGTCGCAAGTGCCTGTTCCCGGTCCGTATCGTCCAGCAGCATCGCAAACTCGCTAGCGCCGACGCGGGCAAAACAGTCCCGTTGCCGAAGTACCCTGTTCGCCTGCAAGGCGATATCCACCAGGGCCTGATCACCAGCGGCGTAGCCAAAATTGTTGTTAATCGATTTGATGTGATCAATATCGAGCATCAGGAGCGCCAATTTCCCGCGTGTCCTGCCGGACAGCGCCCATTCACGCTCAAGCAGTTCGTAGAATGCACTTCTGGTCAGCGCGCCTGTCAGGAAGTCGCGGCGCGATGGATGCCCCATGCTCGCCAGTATCCGGTCATGCGCCATCATCACAGCCCCGAAAGTCAGCACCGGCAGCAAAAATGCACCGGCGGACAAGAAAAGGATGCCGGCAGTGGAAGGTTGCAGTAACGACGTCACCTCGCCGGACTGCGCCACATGCACCGATGCCCGCACTGCATTCCCGATCGCAAACAGCGTTGCCGTGGCAGCGGTAAACAGGTACGGGTAAGGCGCATGCCAATCTTTCCTCGCGCGAAAAATAGTGAGCGCAATCGCCCACAGTATCCCTATCTGAAAGACAGACACCGTGATAGTCCGCAGCGGGAAAGAGTCGTACGCGTAGTGGAATACCGCAATCGCCAGCGTATACAAGCCAAGCCCTGCCGACAACGCAACCATAGGCACCCTGCATGAAAAGAAACGCCGAAATCCCGCCAGCGTCAATGCGCCAGCCAACGCGTACATCACATTGGCCGCTTCATACGCGAGCAACGGTGGCAATTGCCTGCCGAATGCATAAAGGATGAAAGACACGACGGCAACGGCATTGGCCGCCATCCATTCCTTGAGGCCGAGCGTCTCATGGCGCCGCAACGAGGACAGGACAAACAGCATCAATACGCAAAAGCCTGCCGATAGCAAGAAGATGCCGGAGATAACCGTCATAGCGCCCTGTCACTGGCGTCTGTGACGCAGTCATCGTTCACCGCCAGCAGCCGCCTGAAGGAATCCGGCGGCACTGGCCGGCCGAACAGATAGCCTTGGAAATACCGGCAGTTGTTAGCGGTGAGAAAGGCAAGCTGTTCATGCGTTTCGACACCTTCCGCAATGACTTGCAGCTCCAGCGTGTGGCTCATGTTGATGATCGTCTGCACAATGGCCGCGTCACCGGAGTCCGTCGCGATGTCGCGCACGAACGACTTGTCGATTTTCACCTGATCCAGCGGCAGGCGCTTCAGATAGGAAAGCGACGAGTAGCCGGTACCGAAGTCGTCCAGCGCAAACGTCACGCCCAGCTCGCGCAGCTCGTGCATTTTGCCGATGGTGTCTTCGATATCGCCGATGATCATCGATTCGGTCAGCTCCAGTTTCAGCCGCGCCGCATGTGCGCCGCTTTTCGCCAGCGCGTCGCGCACCATATCCACGAAGCCCGGCTGGCGGAACTGCTTTGCGCTGACGTTGACCGCAATCGCAAGATGCCGCGTTTCCGGCGACTCGCTCCATGCAGCCAACTGCGCACATGCGGTTTCAAGCACCCATTGCCCGATCTGCAGGATCAGTCCGGTTTCTTCGGCCAGCTCGATGAACTTCGCCGGAGGCACCAGTGGTTGCCCCGGCGGCTGCCAACGCAGCAGTGCTTCCGCCCCGACGATCTCATGCCTGTCGTCAACCTGCGCCTGATAGAAAAGCTGGAACCCGCCATTGACGAGCGCGTCGCGCAAGCCAGCCTCGATGAGAGCCTTTTCATTCAACGCCGACTGCATTTCCACGCTATAGAAACGACTGGTGTTGCGCCCGGCATCCTTGGCCTGGTAAAGCGCGATGTCGGCCTGCTTGAGCAGCACGTCAAACGGTTCGTCATGCCCCCGGAACTGGCTGATGCCGATACTCGGGGTATTCCTGTACCCGGAATCCAAGCCGGCCAGTGCATAGGGCTCGTTCAGGTTTGCGAGGACTTTTGCGGCAACGGTCTTGATCTGTGCGGCAGCCACCGTGCCTTCTCCATTCAAGTCTTGCAGCATCACAACGAATTCATCACCACCCAGGCGAGCGACTGTATCGCAATCGCGTACACAGGCGCTCAGGCGCTGCGCGACCTGGACCAGCAACTGATCCCCTACATCATGGCCGAGCGTGTCGTTGAGCGTCTTGAAATGGTCGAGGTCAATCAGCATCAATGCGCCATATCGCCCATTGCGCGCACTGGCAGCCAAGGCCTGCGTTACACGGTCCATCAACAGCCGGCGATTGGGCAGGCCGGTAAGCGGCTCAAAAAAGGCAAGGTTGCGGATCTGCGCTTCGGCCTCTTTGCGTGTTGTGATGTCGGAGAACGCACTGACGTAGTGAGTGATGCGATGACGGCTGTCCTTGACAGCGGTAATGACCAGCCACTCCGGATACAGTTCGCCGCTTTTCCTGCGGTTCCAGATTTCGCCTTCCCAGTACCCCTGCTGCTCAATCACCTGCCACATCTGCTTATAGAAATCGGGGCCTTGGCGCCCGGACTTGAGCACGGAAGGAGTCTTGCCGATCACTTCATCGGCACGATAGCCCGTCAGTTCTTCAAATGCGTGATTGACGCGCAGAATCGTGCCGGCCGCATCGGTGATCATGATGCCTTCCTGCACATCAAAGGCAGCCGCCGCGATGCGCAGTTTTTCATCGGCCAGCTTGCGCTCGGTGATATCGGTAATGGCGCCGTGCCACAGGATGCTGCCATCCTCCAGCCGTTCTGGCCGCGCATCGCCAAGCAGCCAGCGCACGCCGCGCACCGGCAGCACGACACGATACTCATGGTGCCAGGGTTCCAGCGTCATGGCGGATTCCGTAATCGACGCCACAATATCGGCCGCATCGTCCGGGTGATGGCGCGCAGAGATCAATGACGCATCCTCGCGCACCTGCTCCGGAGTGATCTCGTAAACTTCGCTCAGCGACTGGCTGGCGAAGGGCATGTTGGAACGGCCGTCCGGATACAGCCGGTACTGGTAAATCACGCCGGGAACCTGGGCCGACAGCTTGGCCAGCATGTCATGGCTCTGCTGCAATGCCTGCTCGTTTCGCTTGCGCTCCGATATGTCCTGCTTGACGCCAACGAAATGGGTGATGGTGCCAAGGGCCGACTTCACCGGCGCGATCACCAGTTCCTCGTCGTACAGGCTGCCGTCCTTGCGACGGTTGACGAGCTCGCCGCGCCACGTCCTTCCGTCGAGGATGGTCTGCCACATCTCATCATAGTATTCCTGCGGCTGCAAGCCGGAGGACACCAGTTCCGCAGGACGGTGTCCAAACGCTTCTTCCCTGCGGTATCCGGTGAGATCCTCGAAAGCACGGTTGACCCACTCGATCTCGGCATTGGCGTTGGTAACGACCACCGCATTACCGACCGCTTCAAGTGCGGCGACCCGCAGGCGGTTGCGCTCTTCGCTGGACTGCAGGGCGATATCCGTCCGTGCGCGCAGCCGCATCCCCATGAGCAGGATCAGGGTAAAAATAGCCAGCAAGACCGACGCAAACACGCCGCCGAGCAGCACTGTCCTGCGCTGCTTGTAATAGGGAGCGAGGACGCCGTCGACCGCATCGCCGACGATCACCACCAGGTCAAAACCATCGACCCTGCGCCAGGAAAAAATGCGTTCGATCCCATCCGTCTGCGCCTTGTCCCAGTAATTCCCCGCGCGGCCCGTATCGGTCGCAAGGAATGGTCGGCCGCTCAGGCGCACGCCAAGCACCTGCTGCAGGTCCGGGGAACGCGCCAGTATCTCTCCGGAGCCCCGCACCAGCGCGACAAGGTCATTTGGATGCGTTTCGAAGTCGGTGTAGAAACGAGAAAAGTACTCCGGTGCCACGGACATGAGAATGACTCCGCGGAATTGCTTGTCGCTACCGAAGATCGGCCGCGTGAACTGAATCGACAAGCGGTCCGACACCCGCCCGATCACCGGCTCGCTGATGAACAGCCTGTCTTCCCTCGCTGCGCGATGCCACTGGAAATACGACCGATCGACAACAGACACGGACGCGGGATTTTTCGCCCAGCTGCTGTAGACGATCATTCCCTTTGCATCGATCACGGCAACCTGGAAACTGACTTCCTGTATGAAGTAGTTTTGCTGACGCAGGACTGCATCGCGAAATCGCTCCTGATCCTGCTCCCACGCTTCACGCAGCGACATCAGCGACAGGTCGATCCCGAGAACAGAAGCCCTGACCTGTTCGGCAAATGCGCGCGACAGGTTCATGCCGTCGCGCATGGCGTTCTCGGTCAGCTGTTCTCGCGTCGACTGCAGGTGCATGAGAATCGCGACCCATATGCCGAACAGCAGGATCACCACCAGGCTGAGCAGCTGGTAGACGGGATTGAAGAAATGTCTGACAGCACCCGGCGCTTGTTGTCGACGTTTGTTGTTTGGTACGTCCGTCATTGGGTCCGTGATCACAGCGTTGTTTATTGGTCGCAAATAGGGCCGTTCAGGGGCATCATCACGTTCCAGCGAAGGGCGGCCAGACATTTGCTTTATGGCAATTTCCGGATGCTAGCGGCAATGAGAACCAAAATACTTGATTTAAGTTAAGAGGCGCGAAGGAGATGGCTCCCTGAATAAAAGAGCCCATGCGAAAGAGAGCTAGTGCGAAGGGCTCGTGCGTGGGGCGCAGGGTTATCGCGGCTCTTACGCAAGTGCGGCTGGAGCGAGCCACAGTGCACGCAACTGACGATGGTGTCGAAGGAGAAAAGGCCTGCTCCTAGACCATACCCTGTTATTTAGACACGCGCACTGCGTAGTGTTTGCAACTCAATTACCGGTTGCGTGTCCATTGTTCACTAAATATGTGAGTCACTTGAACGTTGGCTTGCTGACATCGCGGAGGCGCCATGCAACGAACCCATCGCACTAAACCGGCCACCACACAGGAAACCAGCGAGTTCCTCACTTGCATGGCCGAAAAAGTGAGCGACTATGCGATTTTCATACTCGACGCGAACGGGATTATCCGGACGTGGAACAAGGCAGCCGAAAACATGAAGGGGTACACGGCGCAAGAGGCGATAGGGAGCTTTCTTGGACTGCTCTATACCGACGAAGAGCGCAAGAACGGACACGCGCAGCATAACTTGAAAGCTGCAGCGGAGAATGGAACATATCAGGAAGAAACCTGGAGACGAAAAAAGGATGGATCACTTTTTTGGGCAATGATTGAGCTCATCGCCATAAAAAAACCGAATGGGGAACTCCGGGGCTTTTGCAAAATAACGAGGGATATTACGGTCCGCAAAGAGCTTCAGTCCCGCCTTGCGGCAGAAAAGGAACGGGCTCAAGTGACGTTGGGGGCAATCGGTGATGCAGTAATCGCCATTAACGCTAACGGCGATATCGATTACTTGAATGCAAAAGCTGAAGAGCTCACTGGATGGCTTCACGCCGATGCAGCTGGCCATTCATTCTCGGATGTGTTCCATGCCATTGATGAGTCAACCGGGCAGCCACAGGAGCATCAATTGGTTTCCTGGTTAAAGCAGGGGCGCGCTGTCCAGAAATATGCTCCTGCAGTATTGATCAGCCGGGATGGGACACGTTACGCCATTGAGGATACGGCTGCACCCATCTGCCTGCCGGACGGGCAGATTGCCGGCGGCGTGATTGTGTTCAGGGATGTCACACAATCCAGGCAATTTCTCAATGCGGTCACACACCAGGCGAGACACGACGCGCTCACAGGACTGGTAAATCGAAGCGAGTTCGAAAGCCGCCTGCAGCGCTCCCTTGAGCGGGCATCGCAAGCACACACGACCGGCGCCGTTCTATACATGGATCTTGATCAATTCAAAATTGTCAATGATGTCTGCGGCCATCATGCGGGTGACGATTTATTGAAACAGATTGCGCAACTCTACCGAGCCGAGATACGCGAGCGCGATACTTTAGCGCGCTTGGGCGGCGACGAGTTTGCACTCATTGCCGATCACTGCACGGTGGAAGAAGCCTACTCGATCGCAAACAAAATACTGCAATCGACGCGCAACTTCCAATTCGTGTGCAAGGAACGCGTTTTCAAGGTCGGTGTGAGCATCGGCCTGGCGACATTTGACGAAACCATTCGCGATAACCACGAAATATTGCAGATGGCAGATCATGCCTGCTATGTCGCCAAAGAAAAGGGGCGGAATCAAATCTATTGTCAGCAGCCGGGCGAACGCGTATCGGCGCAGCATAACAGCGGCATCGACTGGATTTCTCGTCTCAACGAGGCAATGTCCGAGAGCCAGCTTCAATTGCATTGTCAACGCATCTCCGACGCAACTGGAGCCGGGGGTCTTCGTTATGAGGTTCTGCTGCGTCTGGTTGACAGCGACGGCGGGGTCATTTTGCCGGAGCGCTTTTTGCCCGCTGCCGAGCGTTACGCACTGATGCCGACAATCGATCGCTGGGTGGTGCGGCATGTGCTGCAATGGCTGGAAGAACACCGGCAACACGCAGAAGAGTTGGACCTGTGCGCAATCAACCTCTCGCCCAAGACCGTGATTGATGGGTCCTTTCTCGCTGACCTCGCCGATATTTTCAAGCAGCATGGCGTCGCTCCGGCGAAAATCTGCTTCGAAGTTGCCGAGGCGGCTGTCACCGCGGATATACGGAAAAGCATCGCGCTGATTGATGGGTTAAGGGCAATGGGATGCAAAGTGTCACTCGATGACTTCGGGAAGGGCGTGGGCTCATTCGCCCAGCTAAAACAGCTGTCGGCAGATTTCATCAAGTTCGATCCCGCTTTTGTATCCATGGTGACGCACAGCGTGTTTGACAAGGAATTGGTTAAGGCCCTGAGTGACATTGCGCACCTGATGGGTAAGAAGACCATTGCCCAATGCGTCGAAGACCAGGCGACAGCCCATGTGCTGTCAACCATTGGCATCGACTATGTGCAGGGATACTGGGTTGGGCGTCCGCAGGAACTGGCAAAAAGTTTTCACTAAGAGCCTGGTCTCTGCAGCGCACAGGAAAAGATGATGCCTGTTATGGATAATCCACAACAAAACCATCTTCTTGCGGCGCTGCCACCTGAGGAATTTGGACGTCTCCTGCCGCATCTCGAACTTGTGGCAATGCCCCTTGGGAAAGTGCTCTATGAATCGGGCAGCCGTATGAAGTACGTCTACTTTCCTACGACAAGTATCGTGTCGCTACTCTATGTCACGCAGGATGGCGCCTCTGCTGAAATCGCCGTAGTTGGCAATGAAGGAATACTCGGCATCGCTCTGTTTATGGGTGGGGAAACGACACCCAGCCGCGCTGTCGTTCAAAGCGCCGGTCATGCTTATCGGTTGCACGCTGATTTTCTGAGAGAAGAGTTCAATCGGGCCGGTCCGATGTTGCATCTGCTACTCCGCTATACCCAGGCCCTGATAACTCAGATGGCGCAGACTGCCGTCTGCAACCGCCACCATTCCGTCGACCAACAGTTATGCCGGTGGCTGTTGATGAGTCTTGACCGTCTTCCCTCCAATGAGCTCTTGATGACGCAAGAACTGATTGCCAATATGCTTGGCGTTCGCCGCGAAGGCGTGACGGAGGCGGCGGGAAAGCTGCAAAGCGCCGGGTTGATTCACTATCGCCGCGGCCATATCACGGTACTCGACAGGATGGGATTGGAAGCGCGCGCTTGCGAATGCTACGCCGTTGTAAGGAAAGAATTCGATCGTCTATTACCGGACGTCGTGGCGACATGAGCAGCTAGCCGTCAAGGACGGCCGGGTGGAATGTGCGACGACGTCGAATGTCCGCCACTTGACATTAGTTGTAATCAAACACTGCGAGTGCTTACATTGGCGTCCAATATCGCGACTGAGGGCCTGACTCGGACCTGGCTGTTGACGCCGTGGACGCTGAGAAGGCTGCTCACCTCCGATTCTGCTATGCGGCGCTCATAGCCTTCAGCAACATCCCCTACCAACCTCACCCAACCGTTTGACACCAGAACCTGGATTGCATAGTCGGTGCTCGGGATTAAGGTCCCCAGAACGCGTTCGCAATCGTGCGCGATCTCATCGTCAGTAGGTGCACTGGGGGAACCAAAGACCTTCAGTTGTACCAATAGACCCTGTACGCCGGCGATACGCCTCACCGCCGATTCAATCAGCCACTGCTCACCATCGCTATCAACGATACCTTTTAGTGTGACCACGCCGCCCTTGACTGCAACATCAATTGCCGCAGCGCGAACCGAAGGTTCCATTCCCAGTTCGTTTCTTACGTCCTGCTCGATCTGCATGTCTGTTCGAGCAGAGGGAGTGAGCGCCGCACTTGGCGCCTCGGAGGGAACAGGCTGCCGCAGGCGCTTGTCGGGCTTTTTGAAGGCGACGAAATACAAGTGGCTCTGGGGCCAATTGGTCGTTTGATGGTGATACATATGGCTTCCCGTTCGTGAAGTTAGGCCGGTCGCCCATGAAATGAACATGCTGCTGAAACAATGGAATTCCGGATCCCTCTGGTCAGAATGGTCGATGTGCTGGATAGCGTCTGTATGGCACCGCACATAGTTAAACGAAAGCCGTGTATGGCCGTCACCTCGGCCGGGGAGCAACGCCTGCTCGGGGTGCCCGGAGCGACGGCCACGCCACGTTCTCCCAGATGTTATGTGTTTCTTCACTGGCTGCGGCACACGGCATAGGCAGCCCATGTTCTAGCGGTTCACCGATCTTTTATGCAAACCGGAACCACCTGTCGTAACTGCAATCAAAACAAGTGCGACTAGTTCTTTCTTCGGGAAAGGAGATTATATGAATCGCGATCAAATCAAAGGCAGCATTAAGGATGCAGCCGGCAAGATTCAACGGAAATTCGGGCAAATGTCTGGAAATAATCGACAAGAGGCCCGCGGCACGGTGACGCAAGCGGAAGGAAAAACGCAAAGTACCGCCGGGGATGTAAAGGACGGTTTCGAAAAAGCATCAGACAGTGTCAAAGATACGCTTAAGCGGTAAGAGATAAGGTAAGGAATTTAATATAGACAACGGCGGGGTTGCCCGCCGTTTTCATTTGCCGATCAATCTGTCATCTCTTTGCCGAGCAACGCCGGAAATACTCCATTCAAGACAGCCGCTGAATGCGATGGAATTGCCCCCCCTTGGCCAAGCAGGCATCAAGAACCAAGGGATCAAGAAATAAGCATGCCGTATCTTGGCGCGGCCAAACGACCGCAGTCGCATTCAGAAGAAATTCCCAATAGCATCAGCCACGAAATCCGTGAAGATGGTCATGCTTTACTTGGCGTCGACGCTCTATCACGACTTGCCATATGCGAAGGCAAAGAGATCCTTTCCAGTTTGCAAGTCCACCACGCTACGGATGCCGTAACAAGCGTCTCTGCGCATTTTTTGGGAGGCAGAAATGCCAGCATGGCTCGTGTGTGCCTATGTGCGCTTACGAACTGACAGCAACACCGCTTTGATCGAATACTAATTAGTGGTTGTGCATGCAACACAAACCATCACGATTGACCAATTAGCGGCAACCATACTCTGGACGCGGTATGTTTTGGACGGTGGGATTCATCACACCTTCTCGTTACAGAGCTGGCGCTCCCGCTGGTCAGCTGCCGGAGACTTTTAAGGAGTAGGCACATGGATACCAATGAACCACGTGAATCAGAGAAGCACGATGCTGCCTCTATTGGTGTAGGTTTTGACGGACGCTATTATCGATACAGGGAGTTCCGCTATGAGCGTTGTTCCGATGCCGTGGGATACGCGAAGTTGGATCGCGACAAACCGCAATACAGTTCGAAAGTGATCAAAGCGGTTCCTTGGGAAGAGCCGTACACACCGACGGAGGAAGAACAGCTTGAGATGACAGAGCTGGGTATTAGCTTTGATGGTAAAAACTATCGATACGAGGGCTATAACTACGAACGATTTGTCGATGCAGCGAACTATGCCCACTTGAGGAATAGCAAAGGCTTCCAGTCTTCATAACTGAGTCCATGTCGCCAATCTTTTCCGTCTGAAGCCAACCAGTATTTCGGTCCAGCTTCTTCATTCGCGAATCGGCACGGCTGCTTGAAAAGAACTTCTCGCACAGTGAAGTTTCACCAGTAAGCCGGCTTGTCAAAATACATCCGCCCGCATTTCTGCGGGGGGTGCATTTGCAGTAATTGGGCAGCCCACACCATGCTGCCAAGTAGAACTGAGAGAAGAACTGAGAAGAAAGGAAAGCAGGTGTGATCCGCCTTATTGTGTATCGCACCTCAACACAAGGCCGCTACCTTATACCGGTCGCAAAATCACCTGGCAGGCTGTGGTCCATGCCAACGGCAGGCTCTAGCCCAGGAACTTCAATCCGGCGATGCCTGCGAGGATCAGTCCCACACAAACCACCTGCGCCGCCGACATCGGTTCCCCCAGCAGAAAGAAACCCAGCACCGCGGTCCCTGCAATCCCGATCCCTGTCCATACTGCATAGGCGACGCCCATGGGCAATGATTTCACCGCGATGCCGAGCAGCACAACGCTGACCACCATCGCCGCCACCGTACCCACGGAAGGCCACAGCCGTGTAAATCCTTCGGTGTACTTCAGGCCGATCGCCCAGCCGATTTCCGCCAGCCCTGCCAGCACAAGAATAATCCAAGACATCTCTTTCTCCCGGCGTGGCCGTCCACAATGGTAATGAAGAGGCGGGGCCGTCCCCGCTTTCGGTTAATAAAATAATTTGTCGGTGTTACTGCAGTACGCCGAATTGCCAGCCGAAGAATACAGCCAATGCCACCACGATGGTCAGCAATTGCCGCTTTGTCGCCGCACACACCAGTACCGCGACAATCGCCGCCACCAGCTGCGGATTGCGCCAGGTCAGCTCCAGCCCTGCGCCATGCGGCGCGAGCACCATCGGCACAATGATCGCCGTCAGTACCGTGACCGGCACAAAACCCAGTGCCTGCTGCAGCAAGGGTGGGAACACCACGCGGCCGCCCAGCACGAAGATGGTGGCCTTGATGGCGACCGTCACCACCGCCATACCGATGATCATCAGCGTGTAGTCCATCATGCTCGTTCCTCCTGCACCGTTACGCCGGCACGCCAGCGCGACACCGCCAGTCCGACCGCGACACCGATCAGCACGGCCGACATCAGACCGAGCTTGTACGGCAGGTCCTTCAGCAGGTAGGCGAAGGTACCGGCCGCGAGCGCCGCGCCGAAATGCGGCAGGCGAGTCAACTGCGGCACGATGATCGCGATGAAGGTCGCCACCATTGCAAAGTCGAGTCCCAGCGTCTGCAGGCGCGGGAACACCGCGCCGAACAGCAGCCCGACCAGCGTCCATGCCTGCCAGTTGGCATACATCGCCAGCCCGGAACCGAGGAAATACCAGTGGCCGAGCGGCGCTTCTGGATGCCGGCTGTAGTAGCCGTTCATCACTGCAAACGTTTCATCGGTCATCAAAAAGCCGAGCGCCCAGCGCCAGCGCGCGGGCAGCCGCGCGACATGCGGCAGCAGCGTGGCCGCGTACAGCATGTGGCGCAGGTTGACGATGAACGTCGTGAGCCAGATCACCAGCAGCCCGGCATGGCCGGCAACCAGGCCGACCGCGATGAACTGGCTGGAGCCGGCGAAGACGCTCATCGACATCAGTTGACCCTGCCATGGTGCGAGTGGGCTGGTGGCGGCCAGCGTACCGAAGATCATGCCGAACGGGGCAGCGCCGACCAGCATCGGCAAGGTATCGCGAGCGCCGGCGGCGAGGCTGGAAAGAGGGGTGGAATGCGGAGGATGGGACATGACGACAAGTTCCTTTCGGCCGCCAATGGTAATGCCTTCGCGCCAAGTCTGCTTGTATGATCTTGCGCTCGTCCGAGCAGCCGAGGCACATCGGCCGTTTGCCCCGGCCGGCATGCAACATTGCCGCTGTTCCAGCGCTCCACTGCCGCATCCGATGCGCTACGGGCCGTACCGTCAGCGGGCCGTGCCGGCGCTTTCCTTGAAGATTGGTGCGGAGGACATCACCACCAACCCTATCGCTAGCGGGATGGTGGCAGAGAAGCCGATGTATTTGAACCCAAACGCGCCGAGCAGTCCGCCGACGAAGAAGGAAATCACCAGCAGCGAATGCACGCGCAGTTTCTGGCGATTCGCCATCACGTAGAAATCCTTGTCGCCATCCGCCTGCCGGTTCCAGTACAACAGCTTGCCCAGCTCGATGCCGATATCGGTAACCAGCCCGGTGACGTGGGTGGTCCGGATCTCGGCATTGGAAATTTTGGTGACCAGCGCGTTCTGCAGTCCCATCACATAGCAGAGCAGGATCGCCGTCAGCGACATGTCGACGAATTCGCGCATCTGCAGGTTGGCGCCCATCAGCCCGAACACCAGCAGCAGCGCCGCCTCCAGCAACAGCGGCGGCATGTACCTGTTGCCGTCGCTGTTACGGCGGGCGTAGTTGACCAGGATTGCCGTCGATGCCGCACCGCCGACAAAGGAGGCGATCGACATGAAGGCGGTGATCACCAGCGACAGCTGCCCCAGCACGAGATTGTCAGCCGCTGAGGACAGCATCCCGGTCATGTGCGAGGTGTACTGACCAATCGCGAGGAAGCCGCCGGCATTGAGCGCCCCGGCGACGAAGGCAAGCGATGCACCGAGATGCAGGTTGGCGCGGGCAGTGCGCTCCGGCGCGGTCAGGGAAGCCAGGTAATTGATGGGCATGTAGGGTTTGCAGACGGCATCACGGGAATGGAAGCGATGCGCACCACGCTAAACAGCCGACAGGAAGAGTCGGACGTAAGTGGCGACGGGTGCGTAGCGCAATACGCATTTATACAACATGCCGGGGAAAAACACAGTGCCAGCCAGGCAACTATTACCCATCCATCCTTATCGCACGGCAAAAAAGCGGAGTGAAGAGGGCATTACGTCCCCTCTCCACTCCCAACCTCAGGAGACACTGAGGATGCTGCGCCAATGAAGTCAATGAAGGCCAACGAGGGACAAAAGGCCATGCCTGACGCATGACGACTGTAGCAGCCGTCGCGCAAGAGAAAATCCGGAAAGTGCCGCCGTCTCGTTAATCTGATTCGGCGAAGGGGAAGAAAAAAGGCGGGCGGGTACGCTCAGCGCTGCAGGAGCTGCTTCAGTGCATCCAGGTCGCGCCGCACCATGGCGGCGTCCGACGCGAAATGCTGGTCGGTCATGCCGGGCTGGCGGAAGAGCGTGAAAATCACTTCGCAGCCGTCCTGGTTCGGCAACACGCGCAGCGGCACGTAGATCTGCACGCCCGGTGACGGGCTCACATAATGGTCCAGCACGCCAAAAGCATTGCGCTCGACAAAGCTCAGGCCAACCGATCCGTGCGGGGTTTCCGCGATCCAATCAGCGCCCGCAGCATCGTCGCTGGAGGCAGGCCGCACCGACAGACACAAGCCGTTCGCCCACTGTGGCAAGTTACCCGGGTCGCGAATGAATTCATACGCCCTCGATGGACTGCAGGCAATGGAGACGGCGATGGTTTGCGACGGCAGCATGACGATGGTCCCTCATAACGGTCCTATAACGAACCTATAACGAACCTAAAACGGTTCCTGTTGGCGCCTTTTTGCGGTTCGTGTGGCGCTGCAGTGTGGCGCTTCCTTTCGACAGGCTCATCGGGCCAAAGAAGATAACACCAGTGTAGGGGGCATTCCGCCTCCATCAAGGTTTGGCAGGCGGCACTGGCGGCTGGCTGGCCATGGTGAATGCTGACAGGCAGGCTGCCTTGAGCTCATGTTCGAATACCGGCGCGAACAATGTCTTGCTTTTTGATTTCGACATCCGTGTCGACAGCGGCATCAGGTAGTCGCCGCGCGGGCTTTCAAGCCGCTGCCATTGCAGCATGCCGTTGACCTTTTTCATCTCCACGCGCACCCGCACCGGCGGCGAGGATCGCCCGCTGACGACCACCACGTTCGCGATGCCGTTCGCAACGTCGCCGCTCACCGAAGGCGCGGCGCCCTCGTCGACGCGTGCTGCGCCCGCCGTGGCATACAAGTGCGCGCCGCACAGCTTGTCCTGCTGCTGGTGCAGCTCCAGCACAAAGTTCGCGCACTGGCCCGACTCGCGCTGCACACCCTCCGGGCACAGCCACGCAACCCAGGCACCGCTGAAGTCGTTGTCGGCGGCCGCCGAGGTGAATGGCGGTAACAGCATGAATACGGCAAGCAGGATGAAGCGCATGATGCGGTCGTCTCCAATGGAAGTTGTGGTGAACCCCGGCGTATGCCGCCGGTTTTCCCGATGGCACAGGAAGCTGCATCCACAAACATTTACCAGACGAGCGCATGAGGCTGTTGATAGCCCGCAAAGATGCAGCACTCCTGCAGCCGCGTTACATTGCGATACCCCGAGATGTCCTACACCGCGAGATTCTCCCGTAAGAAATCAAACAGCAGCTTCACCCGCTGCAAATGCCGGATGTCCGGATGCGCCAGCAGCCACAGGTCCGTCTCCAGCTCCGCCACCGGTCCCTCGACGATCCTGACCTGCGGGTTGTCCTTCAACAGCAGCATCGGCGCCACGCCGACACCCAGTCCCCACAGCACTGCGCCGGCCACCGACAGCACGCTGTCGCAGCGGTAGCGCATGGTCACCTTCGGATAATGCTGGCGCCGCCATTTCACGGATGGATGATCGGGCAGCGTGTCATCCAAAGCAACCCAGTCGGCGTCTTCCAGCCGCAGGGCTTGCGGTTTGCGTGCGAGATAGGCATGTGCGGCAAACACAGCGGAAGTCAGCGTGCCGAGCCGGCTGCCGACCAGATGCTCGGGCGGCTTCTTCGTCGCGCGGATCGCCACGTCGGCATCGCGCCGGCTCAGGTCCGCCAGCGCATTGGTCACCACCAGCTCCAGCTCGATCTTCGGATAGGCCGTCGTGAAGCGCCCCAGCACCGGCAGCAGCAGACCGTGCAGGATGGTGTCGGTGGTAGTGATGCGCAGCGTGCCGGACGGCTCGTCGCTGCTCTTGCAGGCGATCTCGCGCGCCTCCTGCAACTGCGCCTCGATGCGCTCCGCATAGGACGCGAGCTTGCGCGCCAACTCGGTCGGCAGATACCCCTGCCGGCTGCGTTCAAACAGCAGTTCACCGAGATCTTTTTCGATGCGCTTGATGGATCGGAACACCGTCGATGCATCGAGCTTCAACCGCTCCGCAGCGCCGCCCAAGGTGCGACCGCGTACCAGTGCCAGCAGCAGTTCGAGATCGGCCAGGTTGAGCGCCGATTGCATTTTTGCATAGGAAGCTTTCATATACGCCTATTTTCATTGATTTCGTGCAGACCTACATTATCACCACACCAACACCCCAATCGAAAGGAATTCACCATGATCGACCAACGACTTGCCCCTTACGCTGCCACCCTGCTGCGCGTCAGCCTCGGTGTGATGTGGATCTCACATGCGCTGCTCAAACTGCTTGTGTTCTCCATGCCCGGCTTCGAAAGCTTTCTTTCAAGCCAAGGATTACCGACATTCATTGCCTGGCCCATCGTGCTTGCGGAACTCGCAGGCGGCACGCTGATCCTCCTTGGTATGCGCGGCAGACTGGTTTCGCTTGCGCTGCTGCCGGTGATGCTCGGCGCAATGAACGTCCATCTTGGCAACGGCTGGGTTTTCAGCAACCCCAATGGCGGCTGGGAATATCCGCTGTTCCTGATCGCGATGTCCGTCGTCCATGGCTTGCTCGGCGACGGCGCATTTGCGCTGAAATCCGGCGAAGTGCGCAGCATGCGCCTGAAGACTGCATGAACCTTGAAAGGATGCATCATGAAACTCACCCTCATCAGCCACAAGCTCTGCCCGTTCGTGCAGCGCGCCGTGATCGCCCTGAAGGAAAAAGGAATCGACTTCGAACGCATCGACATTGACCTGAGTGCCAAGCCGGAGTGGTTCCTCGCAGTCTCGCCGCTTGGCAAGACGCCGGTATTGCAAGTCGACGGCGAGGCCATCTTCGAATCGGCCGTGATCTGCGAGTATCTCGAAGACACATTACCGCCTCCGCTGCATCCCGCCGACCCGCTGCAGCGGGCACGGCATCGCGCCTGGATCGAGTTTGCCTCGGCCACGCTGAACAAGTTGTGGAGTTTCTACACCACGCGGGATGCGGCCGCATTCGACGCCGCGTCGCGCACGTTGGCGGAGCACTTCCAGCAGCTGGAAAAGGCGTTGGAGGAAGGGCCTTACTTTGCCGGTGAGCGTTTCAGCCTGGTCGATGCCGCATTCGGCCCGGTGTTCCGCTACTTCGACGTGTTTGGCGATGCCAGCGGCACAGATGTTTTCGCGAAGGCCCCAAAGGTTCGTGCCTGGAGCCGCGCACTTGCGCAACGCCCGTCAGTGCAAACCGCAGTAGCGCCCGACTATCCCGAGCGCCTGAAGGAATATGTGATCGGGCACCACAGTGTGCTGGGCGAGCGGCTCCTCACGGTGGCCTGAACGCCGTTGACGCCGCAGCAACAGTGTCTCCCCCTCTGGGGGCGAACCGGCTACCGGGGAAGACGCGCGTTGTTTGCTGCGCCCGGCAACGCCGCCGGCGTGATGACCTACACTTGGAGCAGGAAGTCGTCAGGAGAAGCACCCATGCCGGAAATCAATTCCATGCAACAGGTAAAGGCACTGCGACCCGAAAAGGAAGTCATGACGCGCCAGCGCCTGCCTTACTTCATCGGCGTATCTGCCGCGACCGCAGGCGCCAAGGGGCTGTCGATGCACATGGTCGTCATCCCGCCCGGCGCGCGCGCCGAGCCGCATATGCACGAGGGCTATGAAACCGCCATCTATGTGCTGGAAGGGCGCGTCGAGACGCGTTACGGCGACGGCCTTCGCCAATCCGTCATCAGCGAGGCGGGCGACTTCCTGTTTATCCCGCCTGGCATACCGCATGAAGCGGTCAACCTGAGCAATACCGAACCTGCACGCGCGATCGTCGCGCGCAACGATGCCAATGAGCAGGAGCGCGTCGTTCCCTACCGGCAGGATGCCGGCGCGTGACGGTCATTTGGGAGCCCGGCGCTTCCCGTCTGCCAGTTGCGCATGACGGAAGCAATCGACACGATGGTCATTCACCATGCCGATCGCCTGCATGTAGGCATAGATGATGGTGGAACCGACAAACTTGAACCCGCGCTTGGCGAGATCCTTCGAGATGCGGTCCGACAAGGGCGTAGTCGCCGGGATCGACGTTGTCCAGGCATTCTGCAACGGCTTGCCGTCCACATAGGCCCACAGGAAGGGCGCAAGCCCGCCCACTTCTTCACGCAGGCGCAGGTACGCCTGCGCATTGCTGATCGTCGCTGCAATCTTCAGGCGGTTGCGGATGATGCCCGGATTCGCCAGCAGTTCCGCCACCTTGTCCTCGCCATAACGCGCTATCTTCTCCGCATTCCACTGATCGAACGCGGCACGGTAGTTTTCCCGCTTGTTGAGTACCGTTTCCCAGCTCAGCCCGGCCTGCGCGCCTTCGAGGTTGAGCATCTCGAACAGGCGCGTTTCATCATGACAGGGCACGCCCCATTCTTCATCGTGATAGGCGAGGTAGAGCGGGTTGGCCGGATTGACCCAGCTGCAGCGGACGGGAGTCATTGTGTGATGGTGTAAAAGCAAGAGCGATAATTTTGAGTCCAAGGAGATCGGCAAACCGTAAGCGCAAAGTTTGCCATGAGTCGTCCCCGGAACGCGCCCTATTCAGTCGGGCGTCGTCGACTAGGACTTGCTGGCCTTCTTCCTTGGCTTTGGCAACGGAATCTCTCTTTCCGTCATGCGCACGAGACTGGAGACCCATTCCCGATCATCAAGGCCTTCGTCGATGAGGAAGTACGGCTTGGCACCCGGGTAGGGGATCGCTTCGACCACCCGCTCGATTTTTGCCCGTACGCTCTCGGTCGGCTTGAGAAAGAACTGGTTATCGCAGACCAAGGCAACGACTTTCCCGTTGCAGTAGATGGCGTAATCACCAAACATTTTCCGGAACGAGACGGAGCCGGCGCTCGCGATCTGATCGCAGACATAGTCGACAAAATCCTGGTCCGAAGCCATCTTTCCTCCCAATGAATCTTGATTCCAGCTTGATGGTCGCTTGAAAATCGAGCGCTTTCCACTCTCCGTTTTATGGAGAACAAATTCTAAAAAGACTCGACATTTGACGTGAGAGGCGGTGCCCGGCCTGCCGGGTGCCGACCTCTCGATGGAAGGGTTGGACGCTATTACACGACCAACTCAAACTCCGTCTTCTTCCCCTGGTCGCCCGTTATGCGCAAACCATTCAACGAGCTTGCTCGGGACGATGAATGGCGCACAGCTTGTGGCCATCAGGATCTCGCACATAAGCCAGGTACAGAGCCCCCATGCTACCTTGCCGAAGACCAGGCGGCTCTTCAATCGACGTGCCGCCATTCGCTACGGCTGTGTCGTGGAACTGGTGCACCTGTTCAGGCGAGACGCACTTAAATCCGATGGTGCCACCGTTAGCGACAGTCGCCTCTTCTCCATTAATCGGCTCGCTGACGCAAAAGACACCGCCATTGTGCCGGTAGAAGAGACGTGTATGGCCAGTCGGCGCCTTGTTTCGTGCCGGTTCACCTGCACCCAGTGTTCCAAGTACAGCGTCATAAAAGCGCTTTGATCGCTCGATGTCGTTTGAACCGACCATAATGTGATTGAACATCTCCTCCTTTGCTCCTCTTCAATTGGTTTTAACTACTGGTGATGAATGCTACTTGCTGACTAAAATCTTAAGTCGCATTTTCGTTTTATCTATGATGTTAGCGATGAAGTCCACTCTTGCATGTGCGCGTCAAAGTGCAACACCAAGCCAGTTTTAATTTTTCATCATTGACGATACTTCTTGCATGCATCTATCGCCTCTCCTCTTTCTCGGCAAAATCGTATGAAGTTTTCCTGAGTTTCTGTCCGGCCCTTTTGGGCTCGCTCTTCCGCTTGTTTTTTATTCATGTGATCTTCATACACGAAGTATGCAAACCATATGAAAGGATAGAGCGCAAACATGACAATAATGGAATTAATCCATTTTCGCCGCCCCGGAGTCGCTACCGCTCTTACAGAAAACAAGAGCATCAATCCAGCAATGTACCCAAGCACTCCGCCAAAAAGACCACCAATATCAACGTACACCGGAGCCGCAGCTACGCATATCGACGGCTCCACCAAGAGCCATATACCTAAGGTCCCGGAGACAGAGCCTGATAGAAGACGTCTAAGGATGATCGAAGACATAAAGCGAATGGCACGCTAATAGAGACGCGACATATGCCGCGAAGCGGCAGCCTTATGTCGTGTATCCGAACTGATCAACGACTTATGCAACGTCATCTTTTCGTCCGACTGGAATATCAAAATGCAGAACGTCCTCGCGCACTCCCAACTTGGTATATAGCGCAATGGCTGGTTCGTCTTCAATGGCAGTATCCGCCTGCACAAATATCACGTAAGCTCCGCGCGCTGATGCAATCTTCTTGAGTTCTTCAATCAATGCTGTCGCAATACCTTCGCGCCGATGATCTTTCGCTACAGCGAGATCGTAAATGTAGATTTCGCTCCGCTCCTGCTCAAACTTCTTAAGCTCGTATGCTGCAATGCCACCAACGACCAGGTCGTTCTTTAGTGCGACCAGTGCAATGAAATACTCACTGTCGAGCAATCGCCGCAGATAATCGGCACGTGGCCGATTGCCGGTGTAGGTCTCCACATCGTCGAAGGCCTCGCCGAATGTCGCTAGTAATGCTTCCAATAGTGCAACTTCGTTCGGCTTAATCTGGTGCAATCTCAGAGGCACAGCCACCTCTCTCTTATTCTGCACAGCAACGAAGGTCAACGACAGGCAGACGGCTCAGCTGTCTGCCTGTCCGCTGGACCGCATTGTTAGCGCGGGTTGCTACCGTACTTTTTTGCATAGTCTGCAGCGAGTTTTCGCGCTTGTTGTAGCTGTTCTGGTGTAAGAATCTGAAGGAGTTGGTTACGATTCTTCATTGACTGACGATTCCCCGCACTGGCGGGCATGTCTATCCAGGCGAAGGCCTGAACGTAATCGAGCGGGACGCCGTGCCCTTGAGCGAATAGCAGACCGTACTCATTTTGAGCCGAGAGAGAGCCTGCCTCTGCCGCCTTTTTGTACCAATATGCCGCTTTGGTATGGTCCTGTGGCACATCGACGCCCTTTCGGTACGCCTGAGCAAGATTGAATTGTGATTGTACGTCTCCAATTTCTGCAGCTCTTTGGCCATACTCCAGAGCTTTCTTCATGTCTTTCTGTACGCCGTCGCCAATGGAATACATGAGCGCGAGATTGGCTAACGATGGCGGGTAACCTGATTCAGCAGCTTCTGTAAATAGATCAACTGCCTTTTTCACATCCTTGCTAACACCGTGGCCTTGGTAATAGAGGCTAGCAAGTAGATGCTTTCCTGCTGGGTCGCCTCTCTTCGCGGCTGAATTAAATTCCTTATAAGCAGCGGCATAATCGCCCTTGTTATACGCACGAATGCCATCGTCAGTTGTGGCCCATGCGGAACGTGCCATTAGGAATACTAGTGCCAGTACAAGTAGTCGGAACATTGGATAGCTCTAACTTCAATAAGATTGGAAAAACTTCTGCGTAGCCCGGCGGCTGTCCGCCTATCTCGACCTTGTCTCTCGGCTGCAACGCTCCCCTGCCTTCCGTCGAATACAGCGCATATATACAGTACTAAATGCCTGAGAAAAGCAGACAGCTTCAGTGAATGCACATGGCACCACACACAACCGAAACTAAACAAGCTACCAGACCGGATCTGACATTGCATTGATGGCAATGCTCTATAGCCTACGTCCCGAGACAACCGACGCCTAGCGGGTCCCATGGTACCTCCGCCACCGCGACCTGAAACATCCCATGTACATGGGAGCGCTGGAAGTTACAGCGCTTCTATCCAAGCATCAGCTCCCACATTAATAAACTTGCGTCAATTTACCCGGAATTGCCACATAGACATGAACCGCGAATTTCCTTAGACTGAATTCGACATTCTTACCGGGGGATTCCGGTGCACGGCCGACTGCCCTGACCGATTCCCCGGACAAACCCAAGAGCGCATCACTATCCCAACACCCGCCCAGGAGCCTGCATGGAACTCAACCGTGGACTGCTGAACGATGCAAGCAAGGAAGGTCTGCTCAGCGAGCAGCAAGCCGAGCAACTCTGGAAGTATCTGAGCGAGCGAGCAAAGGACACGCCGAGCTTCCGCTTCACACATGTGCTGTATTACCTCGGCGGCATGATCGCGATTGGTGCAATGAGCCTGTTCATGACCTTGGGCTGGGAGCGCTTCGGCGGCTGGGGGCTGTTCTTCATTGCGCTCGCGTATGCCGGTGCGGGGCTCTGGCTCACCGAGTTCCTCCTGAACCGCAAGCACCTTTCCATCCCTGCCGGCATCATGGCCACCTTTGTCGTCGTCCTGACGCCGCTTGCCGTCTATGGCCTGCAGGTTGCGCTCGGAATGTGGGCGGAAGGCAAGGTCTTTCGCGAATACCATACGCACATCGACTGGCGCTGGATGTTCATGGAATTTGCCACGCTGGCTACCGGTGCGATCATGCTCTGGCGTTACCGCCTGCCCTTCCTCGTGATGCCTGTGGCAGTCACGCTCTGGTACAAGAGCATGGATCTCGTTCCATTCCTGTTTGGCGATTCCCCGATGGTCTGGGAGATCCGCAAGTTCGTGTCGCTGTGGTTCGGCCTGCTGATCGTGCTGCTGGCGTTCTGGGTCGACCTGCGGTCGCGGCATGACAAGGACTACGCGTTCTGGCTTTACTTGTTTGGCGTGATCGCCTTCTGGGGCGGATTGTCGATGATGAATTCGGACAGCGAGCTCGGCAAGTTCCTCTACTTCTGCATCAACATCGCGATGATTTTCATTGGTGCGGTTCTCTCGCGCCGGGTGTTTACAGTCTTCGGTGGCCTCGGCGCGGCGGGATACCTGGCGCACAGCGTGTTCAAGGACAGCATGATGTTTCCGTTCGTGCTGACGCTCATCGGACTGGGCGTGATCTATCTCGGTATCATCTGGCAGCGGCATGAAGAAAACATCAGCCGCCAGCTGCGGGAGCTGCTGCCTTTGCCCTTGCGCGAACTGATTGAACGACGACAGTGATACGCTCGTTCCGCTAACGGGCTAGTAAATCATCAGCGGAAAATGGATATTGCACGGAGATTGTAATAACCACCCATAAATATAAGGAAGGAGACAAAGAGCATGATCTACAAAGGCAGCTGCCACTGCAAAAGAGTGGCATTCGAAGTCGAAGGGGAACTCACCGGCTCGGTCGACTGCAACTGTTCCATCTGCTCGCGCAAAGGGGCGCTATTGTGGTTCGTTCCGCGCGAACAGCTGAAGCTGCTGACGCCGGAGGACGCTGCCAGCACCTATACCTTCAACAAGCATGTGATCAAGCATCGCTTCTGCCCGGTGTGCGGCATTCATCCATACGGTGAAGGTGTCGATCCGCAGGGCAAGCACATGGCCGCGATCAACGTCCGCTGCCTTGAGGGCGTGGATATTGCTTCGCTTCCGGTACTGCACTTCAACGGTCGGGAGCTATAACGGCAAGCCCGTTAACCGATATCGCTATGCACTGGCTCTACCTGACTATCGCGATCCTGTCCGAGGTGATCGCCACCTCGGCATTGAAGGCCGCCGCCGGCTTCACCAATCCCTTGCCCTCGGCAGTGGTCATCGTTGGCTATGCGCTCGCGTTCTACTTCCTGTCGCTGGCCTTACGCGCGATTCCGCTTGGCGTTGCCTATGCGATCTGGTCGGGCGTCGGTGTGGCACTCATTTCTATCGTCGGATGGATCATGTACCGTCAGGCGCTCGACATTGGCGCCATCGTCGGCATCGCGCTGATTGTGGCGGGTGTGCTGGTGCTGAACCTGTTCTCCAAAACCTCTGCTCATTAAGGCGGGAATCGCTATGCCTGCGCATGCAGTGCCTCTCAGAAGAACACGCAAGGCCCTCCTCATCTTCGCCTTGGCACTTGCAATCGCGCTGCTTGTCATTGACCGTTATGCGGATTACGCACACCGCCCAGCCGAGGATGCAAATCAGGTCGTGATCTACACGACCACATGGTGCCCTTACTGCAAGCAGCTGCGCGAGGACCTGGCGGCGAGCAAGGTGCCCTATGTGGAATACGATGTCGAAAAGAGCCTGCAAGGTCAGCTCGGCATGTGGGCCTTGCGCGGCCGAGGTGTGCCGGTGTCCGCCGTGGGATCGAAGGTGGTGTACGGTTACCGTGTCGACCAAATTGCTGCAGGGCTGAAGGACATCGGCTATACCTACCTCCCCGTAAGCACGGCCATGCCTCCTGAGGCAGCGGAAGCTACCGATTCCGCCCGCTAGCGAATTCATCCCAGCGGTTGCATAAGCTAATCTTTGCATTGCTTGTCCTATCTCGTATTGCGAGTGGATGGTTCATGAAACACTTGGACAAGAAGAATGTTCCGCACCCGCTCAATGCAGCTTTGCTGTGCTGGCTTGCTGCCTGTGTTCAGAGAGCAATGCACGCATCTGCTGGCAGAAGAAGGTATCCACATCAAACGTCCGGTACCGGACGTGTTTAACTACTCATGATGGCTAAATTCGCATTAACAATACTTTTGGCAGGAAGTATCAGTGCTTATACAGCTCTGGCTGCTGAAACGACGTCACAAGGCTTCCTGGAACTTCCCAGTAGCGAATTGAATAGAGTTAGCGCCGGGGCTTATCAGGGTGGACAGACGTCATATATCGTTCGCTCTGCTAATTCTTCCCCTACGTCAGATTTGGACGTTCATGACGCAGTCTCTGAAAGTGAAGCACAAGCTCGGTGGGAAGATTCTGTTACCAGCACTGTCATGGAAGAAGTAGATCAACCCGTGCGTGTACTAGAGTCCGTTTTTCCAAAATACCCAGTAAAAGCAAGAGCGAACGAAATTGAAGGGGTGGTAATCGTTGAGATTACGATTAACACGGACGGGAATGTTGCAAGGGTGCGCGTATTGCAATCGCCTGACGATTTGCTATCGGCTGCTAGTATTGAAGCGGTAGAGCAATGGCGCTTTGCACCAATGACTCGAAATGGAAAACCAGTCGAGTTGAAGGTAATCCAGGAATTTCCATTTAAGCTTCTCTAAGTAAAAAGTATTGTGAAGGGATGCATTGCACGCCGCACATCATGTCAATCGACACGGGCACTGGCTCCCCAGCCATCTCAGCGAAATGCTCTCTGAAACAAGGTGGCATGTAACAACGCACAGCTGAAGTGTCGTACGTGGCCGAACACCTCTCGCGGCATTGTCCGTCCTGCCCCATCTATCAGCTCCCTGCCTGATACTGTCTTACTCGGCATTCCGTCATCTTTTCAATGACTTGGCCGCATTCGCGGCGCTTCATCGCCGCTGGCACTCTCCTTGCCAATGTTCCTGTAGACAGGACGTGCCGTCCTCACATTGAACCAAAGGAGAACTGCCATGAGCACACTGACCATCAAGGATCTTCCCCACAACGAGGAACTGGACCGCGCCGCACGCAAGGCGATATGCGGCGGCATGATGAAACTGCCATTCCAGCGCTATTCCGTTGACAACCTGCTGACCACGCCGGATGGCGACCCGGTGTCGGTCTATGTGGATGGGGTGCTGGTCAATTCGGTCACGACCGGCTATGCGCCGCGATAGCACAGAGTGCTGCTGCGAGACGAGCAGTCTTGCGGGGAACAAGGGCCGCCACACGTGGTGGCGGCGCTTTCCTGCGGTGAAGTGGTGCTGCCGCTTCAGCCGAATTTTCGCGCTGCGTCCAGTGCCAGCCCGGCGCCGATGCTGCCGAACAGATCACCTTCCACGCGGCGCGCGGACGGCAGCAGTGCGGCGATCTTCTGCCGCAGCAGTTGCACGCCGCTGGAGCCGCCGGTGAAGAACACGGTGTCAATCGCATCGGCGCTTACGCCGGCGTCGCGCAGCACCTTGCCGACGGTGGCTTCGATGCCGGCGACGAGATGCGCGATAGCGGCGTCGAAGGTCGCACGCTGCAAGTCCAGCACGAGGTCGCTTGCGATGCGGTCCAGTCGCAGCTGCGTGGCCGGCGCATCGGACAGGGCGATCTTGCCTTCTTCGGACTTCAATGCCAGCCAGTGGCCGTCGCGTTGCTCGATCAGTTGCAGCAGACGTGCGAGCTTGTCGCGCTCGCGCGCGTCGCGGTAGACATCCTGCAGCTCGCGCCACACCTTCTGCGTGTAGGCGAAGTTGATGGTGTGCCAGGTGGCCAGATTGAAGTAGTAACTCGATGGCACTTCAGTGCCGCTGTCGAGCTGCGTGCCGAGGCCGAGCAGCGGCATCAGGCAGGACAAGCTCAGGTACTTGTCGAAGTCGGTGCCGCCGATGTGCACGCCGCCAGTGGCCAAGATGTCATCGCGCCGGTCAACGTGCTTGGCGCGCTGCGGCGACAGGCGCACCAGTGAAAAGTCGGAAGTGCCGCCGCCGATGTCGGCGATCAGCACCAGCTCTTCGCGGTCGATGCCGGATTCGTAATCGAATGCAGCGGCAATCGGTTCGAACTGGAATGCGATATCTGTAAAGCCGGCTGAGCGCGCAACCTCGCGCAAGGTGTCTTCCGCCAGCTGGTCGGCTGCGGCATCGTCGTCGATGAAATGCACCGGGCGGCCGAGTACAGCCTGTGTGAATTGTTGGCCGGCAGCCTGCTCCGCTCGGCGCTTCAGTTCGCGCACGAACTGCGCAAGCAGTTCGCGAAATGGCAATGCGCGCCCTTCCACTTCGGTCTGGCCGTCGATCAGGCTGGTACCGAGCAGGCTCTTCAGGGAGCGCATCAGGCGGCCTTCGTGGCCTTCCAGGTAATCGGCCAGCGCGGCACGGCCGAAGCGCACCGCGTTGTCATCCGCATTGAAGAAGACGACGGAGGGCAGCGTCGCCTTGCCGTCCTCCAGCGGCAGCAACAGCGACTGGCCGGGACGGAAAAAGCCGACGGTGGAATTGGAGGTGCCGAAATCGACGCCGCAAGCGTGGGACATGGTCTTACTCGTGTGGCGCTGGCCAGGAATGCGGTCACCGGAGAGTGCTTCGATGACAGCGGATGCGCGCGCCGGAATCAAGGGACGCACATGATAAGTGAAAAGGCAGGGAAAGGGGCGATGCGGCGGGAAACGAAAAACCGGAGAGCGCGGGGGAATGGTCGCTCTCCGGTGCCGGCAGGATATTACGGGCCGGTCAGCTTGGAGGTGTCGGGATTGGGCGCGGCTGCCGTGGCGGACGTCGGCGTCGTTGTGCCGGTTGCCATCACCGGCAGCTGGTCATTGGCCCAGACCACATTATTGTCCACGGCATACAGCTTGCACGGCTCGCTGCTGTTCTTCTGGCAATCGGCCAGTGCCTGCTGCACCGGATCGTCGCCATCTTCCACCCAGCTCCATGCTCCGCTCGCAGAAATCGCGAAGGCGCGCGGATAGGACTTGTTCAGGAAGGCGCGATACTGCTCGCGGCCACGGTCACGCAGGAAAGGAATCGCATCAACATTGTCGACCGACGCATATTGCGTCTGCGGGATCTTGATTTCGTCGTCGAGCGCGAGCACCGTCTCGGTCGGCATGCCGAGGTCCCTCAGGAACTTCTCGGTTTCCGGCCACCAGATCTTCACGCCGTCACGGCTGCCGCTCATGCCGTGCGCATCTTTCTTGAACGGGCCGTAGGCGACCAGCTTCGCCATGCCGCCCGCTTTTACATACGCGTTATGCAGGCGCGATGCGAGTTCGGGGCCGAAGTGATGGTCGTTCTCGCCATAGAACCACAGGCTCGGCAGCGCAGTCTTGGAGCCATAGGCGGCGAACGCCTGCTCCAGCGAATCCTGCCAGCGGCAGCTACCGCCGTGCATCTTCAGGCCGCCGGCAAAATTGATCAGGCCTTTGACGCCGGGGAATTGCTGTGTGCCGAAAGCCAGCGCGGTCAAACCGCCATAGGACTGGCCGGCGACGACGACGCGCTCGGAGTCGGCCCACGGTTGCATGCGCAAGTACTGCAGCGTGCCGATCAGGTCCTCAGCTTGCGAATAACCGTGCGCGGTCATGTCGCAGCCAAGGTCGACATATTCGCCGGTGGACTTGGAGAAGCCGGTGCGCATCGGGATCACGACTGCGTAGCCACGCTTGACGAATTCCCTGCTGATCACGAGGAAGCGGTCGCGGTTTTGCGAGCGTGGATTGCCGAGCGCCTTGCCGTGATTCATCACAACCAGCGGGAACGGGCCGTTGCCTGGCGGTTTGAAAACCGTGGTTTCCAGTTCAACCGTCCGGCCGCCCGATACTGCGGGCACCATGACGATTTGTTCATTGAGGGCGGCGTCGAGGGAGACTGCCTTTGCCGGGGAGGGGCTTGCAAACAAGCCTGCTGCTGTGAGAACGACTGCGCCGAGCGCGCCGATCCAGTTTTTCTTCGCGATACGCTTCTGTTCAAATAAGCCTGACATACGTCCGATATCCGTCGAATTGCAAACACATCGGCCCGCTTTGCGAACCGTCGAATCACGCTGTACGTCGTTCTTGACGTAGCGCAACGTTGCCCATTCTAAATATCGAGTTTCCGCGATTCAATGCCTATTCATGCAACTCGGAAAGGTTTTTTTGCGGAAATTTATATGTGCGTTAAGTATTTACGGGCTTTCGTTGACCGTGGAGCAATAAGAAGGAAGAGAAGGCCGACGGATTTTTTCCGCCAGACACTTTGAGGAAGGTCAGTACGTGCGATGCGCGGAGTGCGCACCATGCCGAAAAGGGCTATGCAGAAAACGAGCGTTTGTTTTTATTACAGTGCGCAACCTTCGTGATGCCCAAGGGTCAATAGCAAACACCGTTTTATATGGAGGAAGCATGAAAGTTGACGTGTATAAACGTCCCGACCAAGGGGGCCTTTATTCATACCTGGCGGTGCCCGAGGGTCGGCCGATTCCGAATGAAGCGACCAATGTCGATTGGGAAACGGCGGAGAACAATGTCGATCTGGATCCGGATAACGAACCGTTGCTCGGTCTCTCCGCAGAAGATGCGCTGGCGCAGATCAATGCAAAGGGGTATGCGATCTCAAGCGTCCAGAACAAGATAAGGATCGGCCCGAACGTCTAATTTTTTCGGCTGCCCATTTGCGCGGCAGCCGTTCTTACCGAAGCGATCGCTAGCAATTTCCTGGATAACCGGAACGCACTGTGAACGCTCCTTCCCCCGGCCTCCCGGGGGAAGGCTACCAAACCACTTCCTCCCTTTTTTCTTTTCTTTCTCACTCCCACTGACGCTGCGACCGGCCCAAGATGCAGCGCCATCAGTACGCACATGATTCACGCGGAAGTGCCGTGCGCGGCGCCCGCTGTCCATCCCTCGATCGGATCCATGTCATGCGGCAAGCCATAGTGCGGCCGCTGCGCCGCCCATGCGGCAGCCACTGCACAAAGCACCGCATCCAGCCAGTCTGCCGTGCCGTCGTCGAGCAAGCGACGACGCAGCCTCGCATCGGCCTGCAGCGTAATGCCAAGCGGATGCGTGCCGTTCTCCAGCGCCTGCAGGATGCATTCGCGCGCGGCACGGCGCTCGGGAGTCTGCCTTGCGCGCTCGTCGCTCTTGTAGGACGCACGCGTCACGGCGCGCGCGACCAGTCCCGGATAACCTTCCAGCGCGATGCGCTGCGGGTCGCCCGCATGCAGGCCGAATACCGTCACGCCAGCGCGCAGCAGTCGTTGCGTCCCTTCGTGGAACATGTAGGCCACCGGCGGATTCACCCACTTCATCGATGGGCTGGACCCGGCAGGCCGGTCGGTGGCGCGGTGCGCGAACTTGCTGCCGACCGGGCGTGCATCGCAGAAGGCCTTGAAGGTTGCTCGCAGTTCGGCGCGTGGCAAAGCGGAGCAATGGGTGACGAGTTCGGCCCAGGTCTGCGGCCAGCCGAGATGCTCGACCAGTTCGCGCGACAGGCCGAAAGGGAAGTCGAAGGCACCGATCCATGTGTCGGGCGTGGCGAGCCATGCCTCGTAAGCATCCCAGTCCGCATGTGTGTCGATGCGTTCGACCTGCAGCGTCGAACCCATGAGGCGGCCATGCGCAACCGTGATCGGTTTCGCGCGGCGCGGGGCAGAAGTGAAATCGACACCGACGATGTGCATAGGAAGAGATGGGTAGTAACGGACTGCTTATGGTAGATCAGGCCACGCTCATGCGGTCGGCAGCATACTGCCCTAGATAATTTTTTAATTTAAGGAATTATTACGAATAAAACATGCTCAAAGAATCATTGCCGCCGGGGCGGGTCCGGAACGCTCGATGCTTTCAAGCTTGACGTTTTCAATGGATGACCCGAGGTGACACGGCGCTTCGCACAATAAGAATGAGAGCACCGCGATGAAGGGACGATTGCCTGTTGCCGGAACATGGCGGCGTCAAGCAGCGACGCTTGCGCTGGCCATTTTGTCAGGATGCGCGACACTGCCGGACGTGGAATACCTGCGCGAACGCGAGCTGGTACCGCGCGGCGCACCGACCATCGTCAGTTACCGAGGCGAGTTGCCAGAAGAAAAGGCGCAGGCACTGCTGCAGCGAATGCAGAGCAGGGCCGGGCAAACCGATATCCTCGCCCGGCATGTGGCAGCAGAGGAAGCGATCAGCGGCAGGCCCCTTGTCGCCGGCAACAAGGTGACCCTGCTCGACGATGGCCCGGCCACGATGCGCGCGATGATGAGTGCGATCCGCAATGCGCGCGACCACATCAATCTCGAGACCTATATCTACGAAGCGGACGAAGTCGGGCAGGCGCTCGGCGAGCTGCTGATCCAGAAAAGCCGTGCCGGTGTTGTCGTCAACCTGGTCTACGACAGCATAGGCTCGCGCGAGACGCCGCGCGAATTCTTCGACCGGCTGCGCAGCGCCGGTGTCGCCGTGCATGAATACCATCCGGTCAATCCGCTGGAAGCGGGCCCGGACTGGGATATCAACCAGCGCGACCATCGCAAGATCCTTGTCGTCGACGGCCGCATTGCCTTCACCGGCGGCGTCAACATCAGCGAGGTGTACGGCAAGAGCTCTCTCATCCGCAGCCGGCGCAACCAGCCGCCGCCGAAGGACGTGAAGCAGGCTGCATGGCGCGACACGCACATGCAGGTAGAAGGGCCGGCGGTCGCCGAATTCCAGACGCTGTTCCTTGACACCTGGAAGCGCAAGAGCGGCACGGCTGCGCGCGATGCAAACTACTTCCCGCCGCTGAAGGCCGAGGGCAATGCACTGGTGCGCGCCATCGGCAGCACGCCGGACAAGGCCGACTACGCGGTGTACAAGACTTACATTTCGGCGCTGGCCCATGCCGACAAGTATGCGCACTTGACCACTGCCTACTTCGTGCCGGACCAGCAGATCGTGCAGGCGCTGACGGATGCCGCGCGCCGCGGTGTCGACGTGCGCATCATCTTCCCCAGCTTTACCGACTTCCGCGCGCTCCTCTATGCAAGCCGCTCGTATTACGACGAACTGCTGGCAGCCGGCGTCAAGGTGTACGAGCGCAGGTCGGCGATGCTGCATGCGAAGACCGCCGTCATCGATGGCGTCTGGTCCACCATCGGCTCCACCAACCTCGACATGCGCAGCTTCTTGCACAACGACGAGATCAATGCGGTGATTCTGAGCATCGACTTTGCGGAGCGGATGGAAGCGCTATTCCAGCGTGACCTGCGGGAATCGGTGGAAATCACCAGAGAACAATGGAGCGAACGCGGTATCCGGCAGCGTATGCGTGAATGGGCAGTGCGGTTGTTTGCATACTGGCTCTGACGCGGATGACAACGCCATCGCGCCATGCCGTTGAGGAACCGATACGGATTCTTGATCAATGCAGTTTTTACCCTCTCGTTACAAGGCAAGAAAGCACGCGTCCCTATTTGATGCACGCTCATTCTCAAGCTTTTGTTACTTGATTTTTCTCAATGCCTTGAACCAAATTGACATTCTTGCATCCGATTCTGCGTGTCCAGCAGGCGAGAAGCGATGTGAGCAAATGAAAAATTCGATTGGAATGCCTGCCCTCCTGTGCAAGTGGGCAGCGACATTGATACTCGGAATCCTGTTGGTTGGGTGCAGCGGCGGGGGCGGCGGAAATGGGAGCGGCACTGGCAGCGGACCGGCAGCCGGCCAGGCGGCTCAGGTGGCCGGAGCCTCGGTCGTGCAAGCGCTGGAAGTGCCTGCCGCACTGGCCGATGGGCGGTTGAGCGCCGGCAACAAGCTCAACGTGCCGCCCGGGTTCGGCATCCGGTTATGGGCAAGCGTGCCGGGTGCACGCTTCATGGCATTGGCGCCGAACGGCGATGTGCTGGTATCGCAGCCAAGCGCAGGGCGCATCTTACTGTTGCGCGAACGTGCCGGCGACGTGCCGCAGGAGTTCGAATTCGCATCCGGACTGCGCAATCCGCATGACATCGTCTTTCACCGCATTGGCGACACTACCTTCCTGTATGTTGCCGAGTCGCACCGAGTCACGCGCTCGGTCTACAACAGCGGTGATACGGCCAGCGCGGAGCGCCAGGTGGTAGTCGCCGACCTGCCGGATGACTCGACGCCGGAACTGCAGGGGCGCTACGGCCACCAATTGAAGAACATTGCACTTTCCGCCGACAACAAGCTGTATGTATCGATCGCCTCCGCCTGCAATGCCTGTGCAGAAGACACCGTCAGCGATCCGGTGCGCGGAGCGATCTACCAATACAACGCGGACGGCGGCGGGAGAAGGCTGCTTGCGCGCGGCATACGCAATGCCGAAGGACTGGATTTCATCCCCGGCACCAATACGCTGTGGATCGCCGTGAATCATCGCGATGAAATCCGCGTGCCGGTCGATGCCGATGTCGACGGCGACGGCAGCCGGGATCTCGGCAAGCTGGTGCCCGCCTATGTCGACAACAATCCGCCCGATACCTTCACGCCGGTGCGCGACGGGGGCAACTTCGGCTGGCCGTTCTGCAATCCGGTTCCGAACGCGGCGATGTCGAACCTCGACCTGCAGGTCGATTACGAAACGAATGCCGATGGCGGCAGCCTGAACTGCGCCACGGCGGACCGTCCGGCGAAGGGCATCCGCGCCCATGCCGCGCCGCTTGGTTTCAGCTTCTTGCATGACAGCGCAGTGCCTGCGGCCTACCGCAAGGGTGCAGTCGTCGCGCTGCATGGCTGCTGGAACTGCACCAGCCTGCGCGCCGGCTTCAAAGTGGTGTACTTCCCTTTCGATGATGCCGGCAATGCCGGTGCCGAGGTCGACCTCGTGACCGGCTTCGTCACCGACCCCGATGCGCGCGCCGTGTGGGGCCGGCCGGTGGATGTCATCGCGGATGCGAAAGGCAGCCTGTTGATCTCGGATGATTTCGCCGGCGCGATTTACCAGCTCTATCCAAAGTAACAGGGCGCACAGGAAGGCCGCTTTTATTTCGCCGCAGTGATCACTTCCTGCGCGACACGGAAACCTTCCACGGCTGCCGGCGCGCCGCAATACACGGCGGCGTGCAACAACACTTCGCGGATCTCTTCCGGCGTTGCGCCGTTGTTCAGTGCGCCGCGGATGTGGCCCTTCAGCTCATGCGAGCGGCCAAGCGCGGTCAGCATCGCCACGGTAACCAGGCTGCGGGTCTTCAGCTCCAGGCCGTCACGGCACCAGACCGTGCCCCACGCATTGCGGCTGATGAATTCCTGCAGCGGCATCGTAAAGTCGTCGGCATTTGCGAATGCTTTCTCGACGAAATCCTCGCCCATCACTTTCTTGCGCATTTGCAGGCCATCCTCGAATTGCTGGTCGCGTTGCTTATCCCCGTTCTGATCCATTTGCGGTTTCCTTTCGATAAAGAAGGCGTCGATTATAGAACTCGTTTCATCAATGGGAGGGTCCGCGCCGTCGCGTCATTCCTCGAGAATCTGCCGCGCGGATTCCACCAGCGCCTTCGACAGGCGCTCCATGCGCGGCGACTGCAGCTTCCACGCATGCCAGTACAGTGCGACATCGGAGGGGCGGTGCGGTGCGAGGTCGACCAGCAGGCCGGCTTCTTGCCACTCCCTCATCTGCACTTCGGGCAGCATGCCCCAGCCCAGGCCAAGCGCAATCGCCTGCATGAAGGGCTGCGACGCGGGGATGTAGTGCACAGGATAAGCGTCGTCCGGCAAGCCGTAATGCCGCAGCAGGAAATCCGCCTGCAGCCGGTCCTTGCGATTGAATACGACGACCGGCGCCTTGCGCACCGCTGCGCGCGTCATGCCCTTCGCAAACCACTTTGCCCGGAACTGCGGCGACGCCATGCAACGGTAACGCATGATGCCCAGTGGTTCAGCGACGCAACCGCGCATCGGTTTCGCCTCGGTCGAGATACAGCCGAGCGCAAGGCCTGCCTGCAAAAGTGCATAGGTATGGTCCTGGTCGTCGACGCTCAGGTCCAGCAATACCTGCTCCCGGATCAGGAATGGCGCAAGCGCGGGAAGCAGCCAGCTGCCGAGCGTATCGGCATTGACGGCAATCGCAATGCTCAGCGGCTCTTCTGCACCGCCGGCAAATTCTGCTTGCAGGTCGTCTTCCAGCGACTGCACACGGCGCAGGTGCTGTACGACGCGCCGCCCCGCTGGCGTCGGGCGGCAGGGGCGGCTGCGCACGATCAGTGGGCTGCCGAGGAAATCCTCCAGCGCACGCACGCGCTGCGACACCGCTGAAGGTGTCAGGTGCAACAAAACTGCGGCCTGCTCGAAGCTGCCGCTGTCGATGACTGCCATCAGGGCGGCGCATTGCCGGGAATCGAGCTTCATGACGTTGAATATTTAGAATATTTAAGGATTACCTAGAAATATTAAATCAGATTCATCTTTTGTCTGGCACGGTGCAGAATGCGGCTGTCATCTTCTCCCGGAGTTTTGTCGTGCTGCTTGCCTATTACTTGAAAGGACTCGGTCTTGGTGCCGGCCTGATTATTCCGATCGGCGCGCAGAATGCCCATGTGCTGCGCATGGGCCTGTACCAGCGGCATGTCGGCCTGACGGTGCTGGTCTGCATCGTGTGCGAGATGCTGTTCATCAGCCTCGGCGTGGCGGGCGTGGGTTCGGTGGTGGAAGGCAATCCGCTGCTGCTGGCGGCAGCGCGCTGGGGCGGCGCGGCGTTTCTTGCGTGGTATGGCTTGCGGTCCTTGCGGGATGCGCTTGGGCGCCATGCACTTGATGCACCGCCGGCGGCCGCCGCGATGACGGCGATGCGCGCACTCGCTGCCGCACTGGCAGTGACGGTGCTCAATCCGCACGTGTATCTGGACACTGTCGTTTTGCTTGGCGCAATCGGCGGCCGCCAAGGGAGCGAAGGAAAATGGCTGTTTGCGCTCGGTGCAATGAGCGCGGCTGTGCTGTGGTTCACCTCACTCGGGTTCGGCGCGCGGTTGCTGGCGCCGTGGTTCGCGAAACCTGTAGCGTGGCGCGTGCTCGACGCATTGATCGGCGCAGTGATGCTGGCGCTGGCCGCGACACTGCTGATGCATGATTGAGTGCTGCCTGCGTCAGCGTTTGGCCGGGCGGAACTTGTAGGTCTGCCCGTGCTTGAGGTAAGTGATTTTCCCTTGCAACCCCGCTGCGTTCACTTCCTTTTCGAATTCCGACAGTGGCGACTTGAATACGTCGTAGTCGTTGTAGTGGATCGGTATCGCATGCTGCGGCGCGATGATCTGCAGCATCTGCACGCCGTCCTTGCCGTCCATCGTGACCTTCATTACACCGAGGATACGTGTGCCGCCGAGGTGCAGCAGCGCAAGGTCGATCTCGGGATAGCGGCGGGGAATGTCGTTGATGTCTTCATACACCAGCGTGTCACCACTGATATAGATGCGGTAGTTCGGTTTGCGCTGGCTTGTCGAAAACTCGAGCATCGATCCCATCGTCTCGGGCAGCGGCGCCGATGCCGCGGGAGGCCCGTGGCGCGCCGGCATCGCATTGATGCGCAGCGTTGCGTCGCCTTTCTTGACAAGAAGGGCATCCCAGGTTGCCAGCGCATGGCGTTGCTTGAAGCCCATTTCCTCGAGTGCTTTTGATGCTTCTGGTGTGGTGACGATGGGCGTATTGCGGTCGAGTTTTTCCTGCACCAGTTGATCGAAGTGGTCACCGTGCATGTGCGACAGCACGATCAGGTCAATCGGCGGCAACTGGTCCAGCTCGACAGCGGGATTGGTGAGGCGCTGCGCCTTCAGCCCGTAACCGAGGTGCACATGCTCGCCTTTATGCAGGAAGTTCGGATCGGTCAGGATGGTGAATCCCGCATAACGGATGAGGACGGTCGCGTTGCCGACGAACTGCACCGAGCCGCCATCGCTTGCCGCCTGTTTTTTTCCATCCTTGGGTGTTCCTGGGGGAAGCACCAGTTCCTTCACCGTGCCGGGCGCGGTAGCAGATGGCGCTTGCGGTGCCGGTGCTTGAGTTTGTCCTTGTGCTTCGACGTCCGCCTGTGCCAGCAGCGACACCACGAAGAAGGAAAATAACGCAGCAGCGTGCTTGCGCCACAGCGCATGGTTGCAAAACATGGCGTCTCCTGGCAGCGTGCAAATACCTCACCGTAGGAGGTGCGATGACACTGCACAAGGAGATCAGTCGAGCGCTTTGAATCCGCTCAATGCATGCTCTTCTTAAACACGCCGCCATGAATCGCGGTCAGGATTGCCTCCACCGCTGGATGCTTGATCTTGCGCTCGTTGGAAATGGCGTAAAACTGCTCGCGCACTTCCGTCAGCTCCCCGACCGGCACTGCACCGAACTGTTCCTTCACGTCATCAGCGAGCGCGTGCGGCGCGGGGAACAAGCCGAGGCCATTGCGCCCGAAAGTATTCAGCAGGGCGTTGTCATCGAACTCGCCGACCACGTCGGGCCGCACGTCATGCGTCTCGAACCAATGGTCAAGGCGACCGCGGATGGCGTGGTTGCGCGTGGGTAGCAGCAGCGGCGCTCCATGCAGGCTGGCCGGAAAGTTCGGCCGGTAGCGTTCGGCCAGCGCCGGCAGGCCATAGAGCTCGATCTCGCTTTCGCCCAGCAGGTGGCTGAAAACGCGCAGTGTGGTGCCGGAGGGCACCGGGCGGTCGGTGAGGATCACGTCGAGCTTGTGCACCGATAATTCGCCCAGCAGCGATTCGAAGTCATCCTCGTGGCACACGAGCTTGACTTTCTGCGACAGGTTGAGCGCCGCTTCCAGAAGACGGGACGCGGTAAGTTTCGGCAGGGAATCGGACAGGCCGACGGTCAGGCGCATGGTCTGGCCAACGTCAGTCTCCATCAGCACTTCCTGCATCTGCTCGCCAAGAAGGAAAATCTGGTCGGCATAGCCAAGTGCGATACGACCCGCTTCGGTCAGAGCGAGCCGCCGGCCTTGCGGCGCGAGCAGCGCCTTGCCGAGCGACTGTTCCAGCAATGCAAGCTGCGCGCTGATAGTCTGCACGGCGACTTCGAGCCGCTCGGCCGCGCGCGTGATGCTGCCTTCCTTTGCAACAACCCAGAAGTAATAAAGATGCCGAAAGTTCAATCCGGTAGTTTTCATTTTTCTGATTTTACGAAGTAACCATTCCATTATCTTCGCTTTTTAAAGCAAGACAAGCCTTTTAATATACATATCATCTTCCGACAGGATTTACCCATGTAACCAAGACCTTGCAAGGCCTCGCAAGAGTGCCCCGCGAAGTTGAACTGTTTGAATTTGCTTCTCTTGAAAGGACATCTGAAATGAACGACCGTAACCATCCGCTGCGCAATCATGCGTTCGGCGCCCATGCCGCCACGACGGTGATGGATGCCTCAGCGCACAAAGTCTTGCGCAATACCTACATGCTGCTGGCCATGACGCTGGCATTCAGTGCCTTGACGGCTGGTGTTTCCGCTGCGATGGGGCTGCCGCACCCCGGCATCCTGATCACACTGGTGGGTTATTTCGGCCTGCTGTTCCTGGTGACCAAGTACCGCGACCGCGGTCTGGGCGTGGCATTCGTGTTCGCACTGACGGGCTTCATGGGCTATACGCTGGGACCCATCATCAGTCATTACCTGAACATGCCTAACGGCGCGCAGACGGTGATGACCGCGCTGGGCGGCACGGCAGCGATCTTCGTCGGCCTGTCGGCGTATGCGACGGTGACCAAGCGCGATCTGTCGTTCATGGGCGGCTTCCTAACGGTGGGCATCCTGGTTGCCTTCCTGGCCGGCCTGGCGGCAATTTTTCTGCAGATCCCGGCGCTGTCGCTGACCGTGTCCGCAGTGTTCGTGCTGCTGATGTCGGGCCTGATCCTGTACGAGACGAATAACATCGTGCGCGGCGGCGAGACAAACTATGTGATGGCGACATTGACGCTGTTCGTGTCGATCTTCAACCTGTTCACCAGTCTGCTCCATCTGCTGGGCTTCGCGAACAACGACTAAGCAGGAACAGGCTTCATGCCTGTTGATCCAACGGGGACGTCACAGCAACGACGTCCCCGTTTTTTTGGCCTACTTCGTACCCGGATAACAACATGATCGAACTGCTCTCGGATCCGCAGATATGGATCGCTTTCTTCACGCTGACAGCACTGGAACTGGTGCTCGGCATCGACAACATTATTTTTATTTCCATCCTGGTGGACAAGCTGCCGCCGGCGAAGCGGGAAATGACACGCCGCATCGGCCTGTTCCTCGCGATGTTCATGCGCATCGGCTTGTTGCTGACGCTGTCGTGGATCGTCGGCCTCACGCAACCGCTGTTTACTGTCCTCGGACAGGGTTTTTCCGGGCGCGACCTGGTGCTACTGCTTGGCGGCCTGTTCCTGCTATGGAAAAGCGTCGGAGAAATCCATGAGACCTTTGAAGGCGCAGCCGACCACATGAGCACCGCGACCGCGGTGAAACACACCTTCGCCGGCATCATCCTGCAGATCATAGTGATCGACCTCGTGTTCTCGCTCGACTCCATCATTACGGCCGTTGGCATGGTGGACGAGATCGCGGTGATGATCGCGGCGGTGATTGTGTCGGTGGGGCTGATGATGCTCTTTGCGCGGCCGATCGGGCAGTTCGTATCGGCGCATCCGACCATCAAGATGCTGGCGCTGTCCTTCCTGGTCGTGGTGGCGGTGGTGCTGATCGCGGAAGGCTTCGGGCATCATGTGCCGAAGGGCTATATCTACAGTGCGATGGCTTTCTCGGTCGTGGTGGAGATGTTGAATATCCGCCTGCGCAAGCGCTCGATGCGCGATGAGGTCGAAGCCACGCAATATGTGCCGGAATCGGCTGGAGAGAGTCGTCGCTGACATGCGTCACTGACCGTCCACTGACAGACAGCAACGCCGCCCCATCAGTGCTACCGGTGACACCATACAAGGCAGGGAACAACCGTTCCCTGCCTTTTTTCATGTGCCGGCTTTTCATGTACCGACTTGCTTTCCAACGGCGGCAAACTGGATGTTGCTCCTGCCCTTGTTCTTTGCGTCGTACATCGCGAGGTCGGCGGCCTTGATCAGCGCCTTGTTGTCGGTACCGTCTTCCGGGTAGAGCGCCGCGCCAATGCTGGCCGAAATATTGAAGGTATGGCCGGCAATTTCGTAGGGCTCGGTCAGGCGGACGAGGATCTTTTTCGCCACGATCATCACGGCTTGCCGGCCATCCACATCGGACAGCAAGGCAACGAACTCGTCGCCGCCCAAGCGCGAAGCCGTATCCGATTCGCGCATGCAGCTGTGCAGGCGCCTGGCGACTTCCTTTAACAGCAGGTCGCCGTAGGCATGGCCGTAGTTGTCGTTGACCGGTTTGAATTTGTCGAGGTCGATGAACAGCAGCGCGATATGGTGCTGGTCACGCTTGGCCTTTGCAATGGCCTGTTGCAGCCGCTCGTCGAGCAGCTTGCGGTTCGGCAGCCCCGTCAGCACGTCATACAGCGCCAGCTGCATCGCCTGGTTGGCCGCCTGCAAAGCGCGTGCGCGGTCGTCGAGAAAGATCCAGATCAGCAGCGCAAGCAGCAGGCTGATGCTGATGCCGGCGCGCAGGATGAGTTCCGGCCGGTCCGAACGCAGGCTCTGCTCGAAGGATGGGAGTGCAGTTGTCACGACTGTCCAGGTACGCTGCCCGGCAGTGATTCGCCCGACATTGCGCAGCCTGCCGTTGCCCTCCGTCGCGCTGGCGGCCATGTCAGAGTCGTACATCTTCGCCTCTTCCTTTATCTGGTCGAGGTCGTAGATCTCGATATCCAGGTCATCTTCATCCTGGCCGGCAACACCGCGCATGAAGTCGTTCATGCGAAATGGCGCGTAGGCCCAGCCGTACAATTGCTTGCGGCGTACCTCGAGCAATTCGCTCGGCGGGTTTTCGCGATACAGCGGCAGGTACATCAAGAAACCCGCTCGTGACCCGCCTGTCCCCTCCTGCACCAACGTGACACGGCCGGACAATGCCGCGAGGCCGGTATCACGCGCCTGCACCATCGCCGCCTGCCGCACGGGTTCCGAAAACATGTCGAAGCCAAAAGCGCGCAGGTTGTCGCCCTTGAACGGTTCGAGATACAGGATCGACGTATAGGGATCGCGCTCACCCTCCGGCCTGATGCGGTAATGCGGAAAGCCTTCTTCCCGCACCGCTGCCTCGTGCTGTTCCTTTTCCGCCGGCGGCACCACAACGGTAAAGCCGATGCCCTGGATGCCGGGATAGTTTTCCGCCAGATTCAGCGCGCTGACAAAGGTATTGAATTCTTCCCTGCTGACAGCCTTCGATGCGTTGAACAGGCCGGCCGTCGCACGCAGCACCTGCTCATACACAAGAATGCGTTGCTGGATACGGTCATTTGACTCACGCACGCGGAAATCGAATGTGGTGTGCAATGCCTGGTCAGCTGACTGGCTTGCAGCGCGCCACGTTTGGTAGGTAACGTACAGACACAGTAAAAGCGTAATAACCGTGAGCAGCTCGCGGGCTTTGAAAATGTTCCGTATGCGTTGTGTACCGCTCTCAAGTTTCCTCATGCGCTGCCCTGGTGGACATGGATGCCGAACGAAAAATTAGATGTGATTCGGGAAGGATGTATCCGTCATGCGACGAAGCGATATCAATGTCTGCGTTGCTGCCGCGCGCATATTACGCAAACAGCGCACAGTAGCGCATGGCAGCGAAGTCAGACCGCGAAGATGAGAAAAGGTTTCTGGATTTACAACTTCAGGTCGCATGCACAGTGCCAGCGGGACACTGGCCGCTGGCCAGCACGCCACCGGTGTCCAAGAACTCAGTTGGCCTGCCGGCGCTTGGCAAAAATCTGGTCGAGCTTGGTCTTGAGGGTGTGGGCGTTAAACGGCTTGACGATATATCCGTCGGCACCGGCATGAGCAGCAGCAAGGATCATGTCCTTGGTCGCTTCGGCCGTGACCATCAGCACCGGCAGGTGTTTGAGGTGGGGCACTTCACGGATCGTGCGCAGCAGCGTGATGCCGTCCATATTCGGCATGTTCCAGTCGGTGACGACGAAGTCGATCGGCGAACCTGCATTCATGGATGAAGTCAGCGTCTGCAGCGCAGTCTTTCCGCACGCCGCCTCCGAGATCTTCAGGTGGCGCAGCTGATCCTTCAGCAGGCTGGAGATTACGCGGCGCATGCTGGAAATGTCGTCGACGATCAGGAAATGTCCGAATCCGCATGACGGGGCACGGACCGCCTCGGTCATCAGTTCGAAGCGGTCGAAGGCGGCTAGTTGATTCGAGGGGCACATGATATTTGGTGATGCTTTTTTTGAGACGGTGTGGCGTCTGGTCGGACGCCGCCTGTCTTGCTGCACAGGCGGTCTCCTTGCGACCTGTTTACTGCCCTGTACACAGTGCCCTTTACTCTGAAAGGGCATGGTGACAGCTTATTCAAATTGTTGCCGTTGGGAAATGATCAGGATCAAGCGAACATCCCTTTTGTACGCACAGGAACAAATAATTTCTGACTCGTAAAGAAATGCAGCCCGCCGTAGCGGACCGCACTTCGCTCAGTGCATTGATGAGTAGGCAAGCTTCGCTGCCGACTTGCGCAGCGCGAAGAACTCCAGTTCCGCGAGAACGGCAACCACGAAAGCCTGTGCGGCGACAAACAGCTGGCCATACACGGTTGGCTGCACCCAGCCGGAGAACAGCAGCACGAGGCTGTCGATCACCCACAAGGCGTTGGCGACGATGACGACCCACACGCCGCGCCGCGGCACTTCCGGGCGAGTCCCGATGAAGACAACAAACGCTGCGAACGGCAGCAGGACGATGCCCGCATCGCGCAGCAAGTCCGGCGGCAGGCCGAGCAAAGGCGCAAGCAGCGATGCACCGAACGCCATCAGCAGGCCGGTGGCGGCACTGGCAAAGGCATCAACGAGCAGCACGCGGCGTAGGAAGGAAGGGGACTGGGTGTTGAACATGACGAACTCCTTGAATGTGAGGGATAAGCAGTGATGGAAATCGAGATGGATGAGTCGATGAGTAAAGTTTGATGCCGCTCAAGCCGGCAGTGCTTCCGATTTCGGTGCAACACCTGCGGGCGTACGTTGAGCCAGTGCATGTACGAGCGGGTGATCGCAGAAAATCCGGTTCTCCACGACGAGGCCGTCGCGCACCTTGACGCGGTCGACACCGGTGAGTTCAACCGGCACCCCATCCCAGGTGCCGCGGGCGATCCAGCGGATGAATACGCAGTCGTCATTGCGTGCATGCTCGGCCACCTTCAGCCGGAAATCCGGCACCATCGCAAGCAGCTTCGCGATACGCGCGGTGTACTGTTCAATGCCGCGCACAGGCTCGGCATCACCCGGCCAATAACCCGTCACGTCAGGTGCGAGCGCATGCGGGACCATCGCTGCGTCCGGCTTGGCCCAGAAGGTGGCAAAGCGGTCCACCGACCAACCGGACGCGCTGCGCGGCCTCGACGCAGATGCAGACGCCGTTTCCATCGGCTCAAGGAAACCAGTCACGCTATGCAGGCGGCCATCTTTCACGACGCCGAAGTCGACGCCCTTCACCCGCATTGCACCCGCCATGCCGGCGACAACGGGCGCCATCTCCCAGGAGAAACGCACGCGATCCTGATAGCAGTCAACTGCGCCGGTGCGGCTGAACCGGTGGCCGGGATAGCGTTGCTGCATGTCGGCCACCAATGCATCGATTGCAGAATGGCCGTAGGCATGGGTGAGCGGGTCCAGGTAATCGGCATCCGCAGTCCATGTGCTCGCAATCAGTGCGCGCCGCCGTGCACCGTCGGTTTCGTTCCAGATGGCGAGGTATTGATCAATGAGTTGGTCGATGCGTTGGTCGATGCGTTGGTCGATGCGTTGGTCGATGCCTTGGTTTTGCGTGTCCATGATGTTTTCCTCAAGTTGGGAATCCGTCGAAGGTGATTCATCTTTGTCCACGCGTCGCCGCGAGTCGATTACGTCGGAGGTAATGTGAACGCAGCGCTGGCTTCGGCTATGATCACAGCATGGATACAGCCCGCCCCGATACAGTACGCCGCGTTGGAGCCCGCCCGGTTGGAGATTTCCTGCGCGAATGGCGCCAGCGCCGTCGCCTGAGCCAGCTCGACTTGGCATTGGATGCGGATATTTCGACTCGGCATCTGAGCTTCATGGAAACCGGCCGCGCCTTGCCGAGCCGCGATATGGTATTGCGCCTTGCCGAACGGCTCGATATGCCGCTGCGCGAGCGCAATGCGCTGCTGGTCGCTGCCGGATACGCACCGATGTTTTCGGAAAGAAGTCTCGACGACCCACTGCTGCAACCGGCGCGCAAGGCGATGGAACTGGTGCTGGCCGGCCATGAGCCCTATCCGGCACTGGCGATCGACCGGCACTGGCATTTGATTGCATCGAATCGCGCCGTGCCGCCGCTGCTGGCGGGCATCGCTCCCGAGCTATTACAGCCACCAGTCAATGTGCTACGGTTAAGCCTGCATCCGGGCGGCCTCGCACCACGCATTGCCAATTACGCGCAATGGCGCGCGCACCTCTTCGAACGCCTGCGGCGGCAGATCGAGGTCAGCGGCGATCAGTTCCTGGTGGACCTGGTCAATGAACTCAGCGCCTATCCCGCGCCCGCATCGGCGGCCGCGCATCCTGGCAGCGCACATGAGTTCGGCGGCGTGGTGGTGCCATTCCAGCTCGCCACCGATAACGGCACGCTGTCTTTCATCAGCACGACGACCGTGTTCGGCACGCCGGTCGATGTGACCTTGTCGGAACTCGCACTGGAGTCCTTCTTCCCTGCGGATGCGGCAACCGCCGACGCATTGCGGCAGCTTGCCGCCGGCTGGGGCGGGGAGCAGAATCAAAAAGAAAATTAAAAAAGAGACTGGCGCTGCTTCGGCAGCTTTACGCGGCCAGCAGCGCGGCGACTTCGTCACCGGGCAGGGGCAGGCTGCAGTAGAAGCCTTGCAGCTGGTCGCAGCGCAGCAGCTTGAGCAGCTTGGCCTGCTCTTCGTCGGCGACGCCTTCGGCGATTACGCCGAGCTGCAGCGAATGCGCGAGGGAGATGACGGAACTGACGATGGCCAGTCCCGATGGGCTCTGGTTCATGTCCACGACGAAAGAGCGGTCAATCTTCAGCAGGTCGATCGGCAACCGGGTCAGGTAGCTGAGCGAGGAATAGCCGGTGCCGAAATCGTCGATCGCGATCTTCATGCCCATGTCCTTGGCGGCGCGCAGCTTCGCAATGTTCTGGTCGATGTCTTCCATCAGGATGCTTTCGGTGATTTCCAGGTCCAGGATGTGCTCGCCATCGAGAAGCTTGCGTCCGATGCTCTGCAGCGAATCGACGAAGTCACGGTTGCGCAGCTGCACCACCGAGATGTTGACGGCGACCGGCGGCGGCGACAGGCCGCGCGCGTCCCATTCCTTGTAATCGGTAATCGCCTTTTCCATGATCCAGCGCCCGACTGGCAGGATCATGCCGGTTTCCTCAAGGATCGGGATGAAGGACGCCGGCATGATCAGCCCTTCTTCCGGCTCCTGCCAGCGCAGCAAGGACTCCAGACCGACCACGCGGCCGCTGGCGGTATGGATCTTCGGCTGGTAATGCAGGGTGAACTCGCCGCGCTCGAGCGCGCGATACAAGCGGTTTTCCAGTGTCAGCCGCTTGGCCACGCTGGCATTCATCTCCTTGCGGTAGAACAGGTAGGTCTCGCCGCTCTTTTGCGCCTTGCGCAGTGCTGCCTCTGCATTCTTGTACAAGGTGTCGTGATCCATGCCGTCGCTCGGGAACAGCGAGATCCCCGCCTTTACCGCCAGGTACACCTCGTAGCCGCTGCCCTTGAAGGCAGGCCGGAAGCAAGCTTCCAGGATTTTTTCCAGCATGTGCGCCGCATCCGCCGCACTGCGGATGTCAGCGAGCATGATGGCGAACACATCGCCGCTGATATGCGCCAGGCTGTCGTGCGCCGACACCTGTCGCCCGAGGCGCTCCGCGGTCTGCTTGAGCAAGGTGTCGCCGACATGACGCCCGAAGGTGTCGTTGATGTTGCGGAAGCGCTCGATGTCCAGCACCAGCACCGCCAGCATGCGTTCCTCGTGGCGAGCCGCCTCGATCTGCCGCTGCAGGCGATCAGAGAACAGGTCGCGGTTGGGCAGGTTGGTCAGCGCGTTGTAGTACGCGAGATAGTTGACCTGCTCTTCCTTGACGATGTGGTTCAGCGCATAGGAGATGTCTTCGGCCAGTTCGCTGAGCAGCTTCAACTCTTCATGGTCAAAGAATTCCGCCTCGCCCGCATACAGAAGCAGCACGCCGACCGCCTTGCGTTCAAGGCACAGCGGCAATGCGATGAAGGAACGATAGCCGCGCTCGGTGTACGCTTCCTTTGCCACGACGCGCTCGCTGCTGGAGATGTCGTTGCAGACCACCGGTTTGTTATGCACGAGCACGCGCTCAAGGATGGTGCGCTGCTCGAGCACGTTGGTCTGCGAACCGGATGGTTGCGCCAAGGTTTCGGTATCGGCGAACTGCCATGCGGCCGGCATGATGGCGCCCGACTTGGCATCGCGAAAGCCGACCCATGCCAGCTTGAACTTGCCCTGCTCCACCGCGATGCGGCAGGTTTCCTGCATCAGTTCATGGCGGTCGCTGGTACGGATGATCGCAGCGTTGATTGCACTCATGATCAGCTGGATGCGGCTTAAGCGCGCGATCTTGCGCTCCTGGTTCTTGCGCTCGGTAATCACCTCGGTGAACATGATGATGCCGCCGATCTCGCCGAGCTCGGTGTACCATGGATGGATCTCCCAGCGTACCCAATCCAGCGTGCCGTCGTTGCGCTCGAATGCCGCTTCGTCATTCTTGTCGGAAGCGCCCGCCAGGCAGCGCTCATAGATGCTGCGCCATGATGCGGGCGTTTCAGGAAAGACGTCATAGTGGCGCAGGCCTATGATATCGCGCATGCCGAGGCGGTAGTCGGCATGCCAGCGGGCGCTGACCAGCACATAGCGCAGGTTGCGGTCGAGCATGGCGACGGCGGCGGGCGTGTGCTTGATGAACATGCGCATGCGCTCTTCGCTGACCTGCAGCGCGTAGGCCTGCTGCTTCAAGGTGTCGTTCAAGTGGCGCAGCTGCTCGATGGTCTCGACATAGCCGCGGTACATCATCTCGAATGGGGCCAGCGCCTGGCCGAGGAATTGCGCGCCCTTGGCCAGCAGGCTCACCGCTTCTTTAGCTGACGCAATTTCGCGTTCAGTCTGGATCGACAGTAATGCTGCCTGGTGAATTTCGGCCAGGTTCAGCATGCTGAGGCGACTGGTGGCGCCGCGCCGCCCCAATTCATAGGCATGCAACAGCGCCGCTTCGTCCTCCTGTGCTTGCAGATAGCTCGCCAGTGCGTAGCGATATTCATCCATGAATTCCGCGTACGCACTGTCCGGCTCGGTAGCCGTCCCCATGTTGCCGGAGAGCTGGGCACCATTGTCGGAGAGCCCGGTCAACTTCCCGGCGTGGCCGGGCGGGTTGCGCCGTTTGTCCATTGGACCCCCAGTATCAAGGCATCGTCCGTGTTGCGGGCGTATTGCGAAAACAGGTGGTTGATTAATCCCTGCGGTTCCTCCGGATAGCGCAGGTCACGGATGAATGCGCTGGCGATGCCGTCCGTGGCCAGCAGCAGCAAATCGCCCTGCTGCACCGGCACCGTGGCCGGCAGCAATGGCGGCAGGCGGTCGCCGACGATGCCGCCGCGTAGCAACGGTGATGCCGGCTTGGTGCTTTGCGCGCCCGCACGCAGCAGCATGCATTCGACGTTGCCGACGCCCAGCCATGTCATCGTGCTGTCAGTCTCGCTGAATGAGGCCAGCGTCATCACTACGCCACGCATCCTGCGCAGTTTCTCGTGGCAGCGCTGCATTAGCGTCACCACCGGCTCGCTCGCATGTTCGGCCAAGATCCCAACTGCATGTTTGGCGGCTTCGGCAGCGCGCTCGCCATGCCCGAGCCCGTCGATCACCGCGGCGAGCGCGCCGCCGGCAAAGCCCGCCACCAGGTATTGGTCTCCGCACTCACACTCGCCCGGGTAGGGGCGCCCCGTGACCCAGTACTGCAACAGCGGCGTGGTGCCGGAACGGATCATAACTTCGTTCTCTCCCATTTCGTCATCGTGATGGTCGTGCCCTTGCCGACTTCGGAAGAAATGTCGAATTCGTCCATCAGGCGCCGCGCGCCGGGCAGGCCGATGCCGAGCCCGCGCGACGTCGAATAGCCGTCCTGCATCGCAAGATCGAGATCGGCGATGCCGGGCCCGTGGTCCTTGATGATGATCAGCAAGCCGCGCCGCTGGTCCTGGTTGATCACTTTCAACTGCAGGCAACCGGTTTTTGCATACAGCACGGTATTGCGCGCGATCTCGGAGATGGCGGTCGCGATGATGGTCAGCTCGGTATTGGTAAAGCGCAATGCCGCAGCCAATTCCTTCCCTTGCTGGCGCGCCTTGAGTACGTCCAGGTCGGATTTGATCGGCAATGCAGTTTCACGCTCGATCACAGGCGTCATTACCCTGGCTTCCACGATTTTTCAGGACCGCTAGGCCATCCTCCAGATCCATGGCGATGGTGGTGCCCTCGAGCCGCAGCCCCAGCTGCACCATGGACATCGCGACTTCCGGCTGGATGCCGACAACGATGGTTTCCGCCCCCATCAGCCGCGTCATCTGCGCAATGCTGCGCAAGGTGCGGGCGGAAAAGGAATCCATGATGTCGAGCACGGCGACATCGATGATCACGGCACGCGAACGGTGTCGCTGGACTTTGTCCACCAGTTGGTCGCGCAATGCAAGCAGCTCGACGTCGCTGAGCTCGCCTTGTATTGAGGCAATGAGGAAATCCTCCTGTTTGAGTATGGGCACGAGCATGGTTGCCTCCGTCATGCCGGGTCATTGTTGCGATTGTCTTCGAAGCCGTTCTCTGCCCGGTCGGTTTTCCGGCGCTCCGGACGCACACGTATCACCTTGTAGCCGCTCAGTTGCTCGGCACGCTCGATCGCACTCTGCATATCACCGACCGTTTCAATCTGCCCCAGTTCCACGCCAATGGTCACCATGGTCAAAGCAATCTCCGGGGACACGCCGGAGATGATCACCTTCGAGCCCATCAGCCGCGCCGCTTCGACCGTCTGCACCAGGTGGCTGGCGACGCGGGAATCGACATACGGCACGCCAGTGATGTCGAGCACCACAACCTTGGCGCGCGTGTCGCGGATCGAACGCAGCAATTGTTCGGTAATCTGGCTGGCGCGGTAGGAATCGATCAGGCCGACCATCGGTAACATCACGATGCCTTGGCGGAACGGCAGCACCGGCGTCGACAATTCGCGTATCGCGTCTTGCTGCGCACCAATCGTTTGTTCACGTGAATCAATGTAGGTGTCAATTGCGAGGCCGATATCGAGGAAGGTGATTTTCATCAAGGAAAGGAAGGCCTTGAAAGCACGCTCCGGATCATCCTTGAAAGTCGTGAACAACCGTGCGCCAACAGCGCGCAGGTAGAAGTTGTACATGCCGAGATAGGAATCGACCGGAAGGCCAATACGCTCGTGCGTCTTGCCGATCTTCAAGCGATTCTCGATATATTCCTGATCGTAGTTCCCCTTCGTTAGCCGAAGGAAATACGTCTTCTGCAGGTTCTTCACATGCGCCAGCAATTGCTGTTGGTCACGGAAAAACTGGCGAGTTTCTTCAAACGACATCAGGTGCCGGTAAAACTCCTCGATCACGTCGTCCGCATATTTCTCCGCTAGTTCATTGATGCTTTTGAGGCGTTCGGCATCCTCTTCATTGAACTGCAGGAAGTCCTTTCGCCGCCGGATCTCCTGCGCATCGATGTTCAAGCTTTTGACGATGGCAGGCCATTCCTTCTTGTTTGCGCTCCGGGCGTCCATCCCATCTCCTTATTCGAATAATGAATGACACATTCATCCAAGATTTCAATGAATAGTCATAAGGGTGAACTTTTTGACAGTGAGGAACGCCCCATAGTTTCGTGCGGGGCATTTTCCTTATGGAGCTGCAAAATGCTGTAACCAACGGTTGGTTGGCGAGCAGCGTAAGCCGCTCTTAAGCGACGCTCTTTAAGCAAAGTGGAGTGAAAGAAGGCGCGCGACGGTCAGAGGAGCTGTTCGAACTCTTCCGGCGGAACGGGGCGGGAAAACAGGTAGCCCTGCGCGTAGTCGCAATGACAGGCTGCCAGCAATGCGCGCTGCTGTTCGGTTTCCACGCCTTCGGCAATCACCTTGATGCCGAGCCGGTGTGCCATCACGATGATCGCTTCGCACAGCGCGAGGTCGTCGGAGCCGGGCGCGAGGTTGCGCACAAAGGCCTGGTCGATCTTGATGTAGTCGATATCGAATTTCTTGAGGTAGGCGAGCGAAGAATAGCCGGTACCGAAATCGTCGAGGGCCACCTGCACGCCATGATCGCGGAAAGTAAGCAACTGCTCACGCACTTCCTGCGACACATCCATCAGCAGGCCTTCGGTGATCTCGACCGCGATGCTTTGCCCCGGCAGTCCGAGGCGCTTGAGGTAGTCAAGCCAGGCGGCATCGTTCAGCCCGGCATTGCGGAATTGCGCAGGCGACACGTTGATGCTGATCTGGAATGCGGGATGGAGACGGTTGCGCCATACCGCGGCCTGCTGCACCGCCTGCCGGTACAGCCAGGCACCGATGTCAATGATCATGCCCGTCTCTTCCGCCACCGGAATGAATTCTCCCGGACTGACCAAGCCGCGTACCGGATGCTGCCAGCGCGCCAGTGCTTCAGCCTTGTAGATGGTGCCGGTCGCAAGCTCGACGATCGGCTGGTAATACACGCGGAACTGCTTTTCGGCCAAGGCCACGCGCATGTCGTTGATCAGGCGCTTGCGGGCTTGCGCGGCTTCCTGCATGGAGGCGGTGAAATAGCTGTAGCGGTTGCGTCCCTGCGCCTTGGCCGCATACATCGCCTGGTCCGCATTCTTCAGAAGGGCGTCGGTTTCGGTGCCGTCCTGCGGATAGAAGGTCGCACCGATGCTGCCCGAGATATACACCTGCTCGTCGCCGAGGCGGAACGGCGCGGCGATTGCCAGCAGGATGTCCTGCATCACGCGTTCCACGCCGTGCATCTTATGCAGCTCGCCGAGGATGATGCCGAATTCGTCGCCGCCCAGGCGCGCCACCGTGTCGGTATCCCGCACACAATTCAACAGGCGCTGGGCGGCGTCGCGCAACAGCTGGTCGCCCATGCTGTGCCCGAGCGTATCGTTGACTTCCTTGAAATAGTCCAGGTCGAGGTACAGCAGCGCGGCGGGCTGGCCGCTGCGGTGCGCCATCTTCACGGCCTGGTCGAGGCGGTCAAGGAACATGCTGCGGTTGGGCAGGCCGGTCAGCGAGTCGAAATTGGCCTGGCGCCAGATGAGTTCTTCCGACGCCTTCTTCTCCGTGATATCAGCGAACAGGCCGACGCGGCTCTGCACAGACCCATCTTCATTGAAGACCGTGCTGATCGACAGCCGGCGCAGGAAATCCTCGCCGTTCTTGCGGCGCGCCCACAGCTCCCCCTGCCAGCGACCGCTTTCGTCCAGTTCGTTCCTCACCGCGACGTAACTGTCCGGATTCTCGCGCGGCGAGTTCAGCATCGTGATCGGTTGCCCGACTGCCTCCTCGAGCGAGTAACCGGTGATCTCGGTGAAAGCCGGATTGATGGTCACGATCAAGCCGTCCGCATTGACGACCGCCATGCCGTCGCTGCTGTTGCGATAGACCAGCAGGGCCTGCCGCAGGGATTCTTCCGCGCGCTTGCGCTCGGTGATGTCGAATACGATGGAGAACAGCAGCGGTTTGCCCTGGAACTCGATGGCGGAGGAATGCACTTCGACGGCACGCTCTTCGCCGCAGGCAAGGCGGTGCCGGAAGATGAAGTAGTTGCGCTGTTCGTGCAGCGCGCTGTGCATCTCCTGCTGGATCTCTTCCGGCCGCTGGGTATTGATGCGGCTGATGTTCATGCCGCGCAGCACATGTTCCGGATAGCCGTAAAACGCGCAGGCGGCGCGATTGGCGTCCTTGATGGTGCCGGTCTGCGGATCAACCAGCAGCATGATGGAGCTGTGTTTGCGGAACAAGCGCTGGAACAGGTCTTCGCTGTTGGCCGGATTGTTCACCTGCGCATCTGTCATCTTGTTCTGGCGCGTTGTTGTTTTGTAAATCTTGTCTATCGACTCAGGTCTGCATATCTGTCGAAAACAAGCGGTAGCCGGCACGGCCCCCCCTGCTTCGCATGATACATCGCCGCATCGGCACGGCGCAGCAGTGTCTCTGCATTGTCGCCATCGCGCGGAAAAATGCTGATGCCGATACTCGGCGTCACCGTCAGCTCATGACCATCGATCATATAGGGCCTGCCGAGCGCTTCCAGCACTTTTTGCGCCGTCTCGTCGGCCGCATGCAGCGAATGCATCTCCGGCAGCACCACGACGAACTCGTCGCCACCGACGCGCGACACGGTATCGATGGCACGCAGCAGGCCGCGCAGCCGCAGCCCGATCGCCTGCAGCAGCAGGTCGCCGATGCGATGGCCGAGGCGATCGTTAACCGGCTTGAAATGGTCGAGGTCGATGAACTGGATCGCCACCTGGTGGTTGTTGCGCCGCGCCAGCTCCATTGCCTGCTCCAGCCGGTCCTGCAACAGGCGTCGGTTCGGCAGGCCGGTCAACGCGTCGTGGTTGGCGAGGTAGCGGATCTGCTGCTCGGCCAGCTTGCGTTCCTGGATCTCCGCCTGCAAGCGGGCGTTGGCCAGTGCGAGCTCGGCGGTGCGCTCCTGCACCCGCAGCTCGAGTTCATCCCGTGCGCGCAGCAATGCTTCCTGCGCATTCTTGCGCTCAGTGATGTCCTCGGTCATGTAGATCGAGCCTTTGCTGCGATCGTTCGGATCGATCGCCTTGGCCAGCACGCGGCACCAGAAGGTGCTTCCATCGCGGCGCTTCATCAGGTATTCGATATCGAGCCGTTCGCCGCTTCCGAGGACGGACCTGGCAATCTCCGCAAATGCGGTGCACGACTCTGCGGAGGGATACAGGATTTCGGTGGGCTGGTGCTTCAGCTCATCACTGCTCCAGCCGAACATTTCGGAGAAGCGCCGGTTGCAATGCAGGAAAGCGTGCTTGCGCGTAAACGTAATGCCAAGCGAGGCGTTGTCGAGGATCGCCTGATACTCCAACAGCGTCTGCCGAAGCTGGTCTTCATCGTCCGGGTGCGGAGGGGCTTCGATGCTCGCAGAAATGATGTTCTCCTAATGCTCAGCGCAACTGCCTTGCCGGCACTGCAGGCGGGTCCTCGTCCCTCTGGCGTGCAATCATCGGCAAGCCCCATATCGTACCTTTTCTAGTACGAAATAGCGTTGCCAATTATTTCACTGGCCACATTCCTTTTTATCTCGAGCAGCGAGCATGCTGCCTGTTCGGCATGAATTGCTTGACTCATGTCATTGTAAAAATCGCATCGAAGCTCCTACACTGGCCCGTTCCTGTGGATCGGCACCTCCTGATCCGCCCCGCGAATGGCTACCCCACCATGACTGAACTCCCCAAGGAGGGCCACCCAGCCCTGCGTGCACAGGCATTGCCGGCCCGGATGCATCTCGACAAATGGCTGCCTCTGCTGGTCCTTGCGCTGGCGCTGGCACTGACGCTGCACGCATGGCAGCGCGAGGCGCTGACCGCCGAAAGGGAGCTGCAGCACGACTTCGACTTCCATGTGCAGGAAGCGATCGGCCTGATCGGGCAGCGCCTGGCCGCCTACCAGCAGGTGCTGCATGGTGCGCGCGGCCTGTTCACCGCGTCCAGCAATGTCGACCGAAGCGAGTTCCGCAGCTATGTGAATGCACTGCGTCTGCAACAGAGCCATCCCGGCATCCAGGACCTCTTTTTTGTCAGGAACATTCCGCCGGCCGGCGGCGCAAGGGAAAAAAACCCGGGCGAGGGCTACATCCCTGTCGCATTCCAGGAGTCGCTCGCCGACGACGGCACCTCTCCGTTCGGACCAGACGTGTATTCCAATGTCGCGCGCCGGGTGGCGATGGAGTACGCGCGCGACAACGGCACGGTCGCCATCTCGCGCAAGATCGCACTGCCCTCGGGCATACCGGGCATGAGCGAGCCTGGCTTCGTGATGTACCTGCCCGTGTACAGGAACGGCCTCACCCCGGTGACCCAGGCGCAATTCCGGGCCAGCCTGGTCGGATGGATCGCAGCTCCCATCCGCATCGCCGAGCTGATGGCGCCGCCGGCGCGTGGCGACGAATTCGAACTTGATGTCGAGGTCTACGATGGAGACAAGGTTGCGACGTCGGCGCTGCTGTTCGACATGGACAACGAACCTTTGCAGCAGGCAAAGATCCCCTCGCGCTACCAGGCAGTGTCCATGCTGCAGGTGGCAAACCAGGACTGGAGCGTGGTCGTCCGTTCACTGCCGCCCTTCGAGGCAAGGCTGGACCGCAGCAGCACGGTGGGCGCATGGTTCGGGATCGGCAGCAGCCTGCTGCTTGCCACCATCACCTGGTTGCTGGCCGGCAGCCGTGCCCGTGCAGTGGAAGCAGCGCGCGGGCTGCACCGGGAACTGATCGAGCGCGAGACGCGCTACCGGGAAATGTTCGAGCGCAGCGCGTCGATCGCCTTCGTCATCGATCCGGACAGTGGCCGCATCATGGATGCCAATGGCGCGGCAGAGGCCTTCTGGCAATATCCGCCACACCGCGTGCGGCGCATGAGCATTTTCGATATCGATGTTGCGCCCTACGACAACCTGGCCGCATTTCTGCGGGAAGTCAGTGCGCGCAACGCTTCGCATTTCGAGCGCCAGCACCGGCTGGCGACTGGCGAGCTGCGGGATGTCGAAGTCTATGCAGGCAAGATCACCTATCGTGGCAAGGTGCTCATCTACGCCATGCTGCACGACATCACCAGCCGCAAGCAGGCGGAACAGGCGGTACGCGCCAGCGAGGAACGTTTCCGCCTGATCGCAGAGAACACCGGCGACGTGATCTGGATGATGGATGCGGAGAGCTTGCAGTTCACCTACATTAGCCCGTCCATCCAGCGTCAGCGCGGCTTCACGCCGGACGAGATGATGGCACTGCACCGCGCAGCGCAGGCAACGCCCACGCCGCTTTCCGCAAAAAACATGGCGCAGATGCAGCAGCGACTGCGTGAACGCATCCACGCGTACATCGCCGGCGACGAATCGGCGCGGCGGGAATCAAATGAAATCGACCAGCCGCACAAGGATGGCAGGATCATTCCGCTGGAAGTCGTTTCGACGTTGCTTTGCGACGAGAACAATGTGCCGCGCGCAATCATCGGCGTGTCGCGCGACATTTCCGCGCGACGCCAGGCACAGGAAGAGCAGAAGCGCTTCGTCGCAATGGTGTCGCATGAATTCCGCACGCCGCTCGCCACCATCGACGGCGCCGTACAGCGGCTGCAGGCGACCACAGGCGAGGCCGACGAGGCAACGCAAAAGCGCTACACGAAGATCCAGAAAGCCGTCGACCGCCTGACCGCACTGCTCGACGATTATCTGACGCAGGACCGCATCGACAGTGCCGGCCATGGGCTACACCTGAGCCTCGCTTCGCCGATTGCACTGCTGTGGGACGCACAAGCGTCGGCCAAGGCGCTGTCGGTAGACCATGAGATCGAAGTGGATGCCCGCGACGCGCCGAAGCACTTCCTCTGCGACGTCGACCGCCTGCGCCTCACGCTGCGCGTGCTGGCTGACAATGCGGTGAAATACACGCCGCCCGGGTCGCGCATTACCTTGCGCGCGCGCGGCATGGCGCACGGCGGCATCGAGTTCGTGGTGGCGGACAACGGCAACGGCATTCCAGAAAATGAATTGCCGCACGTGTTCGACAAGTTCTTCCGCGGGCAGGGCGCGTCACAGCAAAGCGGGTCCGGCCTCGGCCTGCACATGGCACGCGCCGTGGCCGAAATGCACGGCGGCACACTGAGCGCCGGCAACCGGCCGGCAGGCGGTGCGCAGTTCACACTGTGGCTGCCTGGCGGCATGCGGCCGGCGTTGAAGGGCCAGGGGCTTTCTGCCGCACATCCGCAGGATTCCCGGCGCACGGCCGCGTTACTGTCGCCACACACGCCGCCCGCCAGCCACGAATTCCATATCCCAAATCAATGAATTTCACTTCAATTGTCCCGGGCGGGGGCAAAACACAACCATGGTGAGATTCCGAGAGTTTCTATGCACTTGCAACTTCCTAAAATCGAACACGTGAACATCCCGCTCGGTAACGCGACCGACTGCACCTCCCTCATTCGCCTGCTGACATCATGGCCCGCCTAATCATCGTTGAAGACAACCTGTCGTACGCCGAAGACATCGCCGATTTCCTGGCGGAGATCGGCCATGAAGTGGTCATTGCCGGCGACGCTGCGACGATGTGGTCGATACTCACACGGCAACGCATCGATGTCGTCCTGCTCGACCTCGGCCTGCCGGACGATTCGGGCTTCAACATCATTCCGCGGCTGCGCGAGCTCTATCCAGAAACCGGCGTGCTGGTGCTGACCGCGCGCGTCATGCTCGACAACCGCATCCTCGGCTTGCAGCTCGGTGCCGACAACTACCTGACCAAGCCGATCAAGTTTCCGGAACTGGCCGCGCACATCGAGGCGCTATGCCGCCGCGTGCGCGGACACGAACCGCTCGCTGCCCGCGCAGCCTGGTCGCTGCACAGGGCGGAGCGCCGCCTGCATATGGCAGGCGCAAGCCCCATTGACCTGACGGAGAAAGAATTCAAGCTGCTGCACATGCTGGCGCTGTCGACCCAACCGATTCCGCGCGACTCGCTGATGGTGGCGCTGGCCGGTGAAAACCATGCAGACACGAAGAAGATGGACATGCTGGTGTACCGACTGCGCAAGAAGGTGAAGGCGGCGCTCGGCGAGGAGCTGCCGCTGCGCAGCGCCTACGGCGAGGGATACAGCCTGTCGGTGGCGATCAACCTGAACTGACGTGCAGGACATAAAGCGCTGGATGTCCGGCGAAGAGCGTTTGACAAGAAGTGCACTGCTGCAAGCGGCATCCTGTCAGACGCTATAAGTGCTCGCCGGAAGGCGCATTGTGGAGAAGAGTAGTGAACGGTTTCAATTTGCGTGACGCAAATGTGTTGTACCCGGCGTCACTGGGCGCGGCGGGCGCGGGCGCAGTGCTCATCTCCGGCGGTTTAACCTGGCTCGGCGCCAGCCTTGCCGCCATGCTGGCTGCCGCCGGTGCGGCCGCGGCCTTCAAGATGGCTTCCAGGCGCACCGTGCCGCAACAGGCGGCGGAGCGTTACCTCGCGGCACAGCAGCTGTTCGGCGAAAAGGTCGTGCCGGTCTGGGCGGGCCATATCGAGACATCCCGCACGCAAATGGAAAGCGCGATATCGGCGCTTAGCGAAGATTTCTCCCGTATCGTCGGCCAGCTGGACGAGGCGGTTCATTCAGCCGGCGCGGCAACCGAGTCGATCGAAGACGACGGCAATGGCCTGGTCGCGGTATTTGCGCACAGCGAAAGGCAGCTGGCCGGTGTCGTCGCGTCGCAGAAAGCCGCGATGTCCAGCATGACGGCAATGCTCGACAAGGTACAGGGGCTGGACCGCTTCATCGCGGAGTTGCATGACATGGCAGCCGATGTGGCGAAGATCGCCGCACAGTCGAACCTGCTCGCGCTGAACGCGGCCATCGAAGCTGCCCGCGCCGGTGAGCTGGGGCGCGGCTTCGCCGTCGTCGCGAACGAGTTCCGCATGCTATCGAACCAGTCCGGAGACACCGGCAAGCGCATCGCGGAAAAGGTCGCGGTGATCAGCGAGGCGATTCGCGGCACCTGCCAGGCGGCGACGGAATCGGTGCGCCAGGAAGATGGCGCGATGGCCGAATCGGAGGCGGCCATCGAGCAAGTGCTCGGCGGCTTCCGCAAGGTCACGGACGCGTTGCTCGAATCGAGCAGCCTGTTGAAGAAGGAAAGCGTCGGTATCAAGGGCGAGGTCAGCGAGGCGTTGGTACAGCTGCAGTTCCAGGACCGGGTCAACCAGATCCTCACGCAGGTGAAGGCGAGCATCGAACAGCTGCCGGCAGTGCTGGCGCACAACCGCGAACAGTTCATGCGCTACGGCGAGCTGCAACCGCTCGATCCGGCCGGACTGCTCGGCGACATGAAGAAGAACTATGTGATGTCGGACCAGCGCGCGGTCCACGACGGCAACGAAGTACGCAAGGCGAGCGGAAGCGACATCACTTTTTTCTGAGGAGGCCGTATGAGCAAAACCATCATGATTGTGGACGACTCCGCATCGATGCGGCAGGTGGTGTCGATTGCGCTCAAGGGGGAAGGCTATACAGTCATCGAAGGCCATGACGGTGCGGATGCACTAAGCAAGCTGTCCGGCCAGAAGGTGCATCTGATCATCAGCGACGTGAACATGCCGGTCATGGATGGCATCAGCTTCGTCAAGCAGGTGAAGCAGATGCCGAACTACAAGTTCACGCCCATCCTCATGCTGACTACGGAATCGGAAGAAGAAAAGAAACGTGAAGGCCAGGCCGCAGGCGCGCGGGCATGGATGGTCAAGCCATTCCGCTCGGAACAGTTGTTGAACGCGGTGCAAAAGCTCTGCCTGCCTTAAGAGCCGGCTTGCAAACCTTCTGCGTGGCTCGATTCCGACCGAGGGCGCCGAACCCTGCGATGCCCGTCGTACCTCACGCACGACTGCGCTTCGCGGACTCGGCGTTAGCGCCCGAATTCGGACCGCTCGCTACGGTTTTGAAACAGGCTCCAAGAAAACTTTTTGGGAGAACGCAATGACTTCTGCCCAGCAGAATGCTGCCCCCGTGCTGCGCGTGCAGGGAGAACTGAACATCTACCGCGCGGCGGAACTGAAAGAGGCACTGCTCGCACGGCTCGCACCCGGAACGGCGCTGCAGATCGACCTGTCCGGCGTCACCGAACTCGACACGGCCGGCCTGCAGGTGCTGATGCTCGCGAAGAGCACTGCGCGCGCGCTCGGCGGTGACATGAACCTCGTCGCGCACAGCCCGGCGGTCGTCGACGTGCTGGAGCTGCTGAACCTGTCAGCATGGTTCGGCGACCAGGTCGTCATCCCCCCATCCCCAACTTCCTTTGCGAGATAAGCAATGAATCTCGACCAGGCACTGCAAACCTTCATCGTTGAAAGCCGCGAACTGCTGGAGGACATGGAAAACGCGCTGCTCACTATCGAGCAGGCGGAAGATCCGGCCGAGATGGTCAATGCCATCTTCCGCGCGGCGCATACCATCAAGGGCTCGTCCGGACTGTTCGGACTCGACCATATCGTCAGCTTTACCCATGTGGTTGAGAATGTGCTGACACAGGTGCGTGCCGGCAAGCTTTCCATCACCGACCGTCTGGTGTCGCTCCTGCTGTCCTGTTGCGACCATATCGCGTTGATGGTGAATGCGGTGGCGGAGGGCCAGCTCACCGCTGATGAAGAAACGCTGCAGCGCGGCGCGCCGCTGGTGCAGGCGTTGCTTGCGTATCTCGGCCAGCCGCCCCAACCACAGCAGCCACAGCAGCACCCACAGGCGCAAGCACCGGTGCCCGCCCCGCTGCCGGACGAAGCGGACAAGGTCGAGCGCATTGCCGGCGATGCAAGCGGTGCCGATCTCTGGCACATCTCGCTGCGTTTCGGCCCCGATGTGCTGCGCAACGGCATGGATCCGCTGTCCTTCATCCGCTACCTCGGCACCATCGGCGAGATCGTCGACATCGTGACACTCGCCGACGCATTGCCGGACGCCACCCGCATGGATCCGGAGACCTGCTACCTCGGCTATGAAATCGCCTTCCGCAGCGAGGCCGACAAGACGACCATCGAAAACGTGTTCGAGTTCGTCCGCGACGACTGCCAGCTGCGCATTCTGCCGCCCAAGAGCAAGATCGCCGACTACGTCGCGCTGCTGCAGGAAATGCCGGAACAGTCCGCGCGCATCGGCGAGCTGCTGGTGCGCTGCGGGACGCTCACCGCACGCGAACTCGAGACCGCGCTCCAGGTACAGACAGCCATCGAACCGGCGCAGCCGCTGGGGGAAATCCTGATCGAACAACAGGCGGTGCAACCGGAAGTGGTCGAAGCGGCGCTGACGAAGCAAAAGCAGGTCCGCGAAACGCATGCACAGGAAAGCCGCTCGGTGCGCGTGGATGCGGAAAAACTCGACCAGCTGATCAACCTGGTCGGTGAGCTGATTATCGCCGGCGCCAGCGCCAGCCTGATTGCACGCCGCACGCAGGCAGCCGAACTGCAGGAAGCCATGTCCAAGGTAACCAGCCTGGTGGAAGATGTGCGCGACAGCGCGCTGCAGCTGCGCATGGTGAAGATTGCGGCAACCTTCAACCGCTTTCAGCGCGTGGTGTACGACGTGTCGCGCGAGCTGGGCAAGGATATCGCCCTCGTCGTTTCCGGCGAGGATACCGAACTCGACAAGACGGTCGTCGAAAAGATTGGCGATCCCCTCACGCATCTGGTGCGCAACGCGATGGACCACGGCATCGAGCCGGCCGAGGTGCGTGTTGCACAAGGCAAACCGGCACAGGGCACCGTCAAGCTGGATGCGTACCACGACTCGGGCAGCATCGTCATCGCAGTCAGCGACGACGGCGGTGGCCTGCGGCGCGACAAGATTCTGGCCAAAGCGATCGAACGCGGCCTGGTGGAACCCGGCCACAACCTCGCGGATGAAGACGTCTACAAACTGATCTTCGAGCCGGGCTTTTCCACTGCGGACCAGGTCAGCAACCTGTCCGGCCGGGGCGTCGGCATGGACGTGGTCAAACGCAACATCACCGCGCTGCGGGGCAGCGTCGGCGTACATAGCGAGGAAGGGAGAGGCACCACGGTCACTGTTCGCCTGCCGCTGACGCTGGCAATCATCGACGGCTTCCTTGTCGAAGTCGGCAGGTCGGTGTTTGCGATACCGCTGGACATGATCGAGGAATGCGTCGCGTATTCCGCCGAAGCAGGCCACGACTATACCGACCTGCGCGGCGAGGTGCTGCCGTTGATCCGGCTGCGCACGCTGTTCGAGGTCGAAGGTTCCGCGGTGCGGCGCGAGAACATCGTGGTGGTCAGGCACGGGGGTCAGAAGGCCGGCCTGGTGGTCGATACCCTGCTCGGCGAATTCCAGACAGTGATCAAGCCACTCGGAAAGATGTTCAGTCGCGTGCGCTGCATCAGCGGCTCCACCATCCTCGGCAGCGGCGACGTCGCACTCATCCTCGATATCCCGGCACTGGTGCAGGAGGCAGCCGGCGCCGCAACGAATTCAGCGAGAGCTTTAGAGAACAGCGCATTTTCCGATTAATGGTTTCGCCTTGAAACCGCAAAAACAAGGGGGTGAATATCGTGTTTTCAAATATCAAGATCGGGGTACGTTTAGGTTTGGGCGCGGCGATCCTCACTGCATTGCTGATCGCCGTCGGCAGCGTTTCCATCACGCAGATCAGGAATATCGATGTCCTGGTCGAAAAGGTGCTGACGGAAGACTGGGCCAAGGTCAAGCTTGCCAACGCGATCGTGGATACGGTAAATGCCGATCTCCGGCATGCGTTCTCACTCATCGAGACCAATGACCGCGCCAAGGCCGAGGTGACCCAGGCCGCCATGGCGGAGGGGTCGCGCAAGATCAACCAGTACTTATCCGACATCGAAAAGCTAATCAAGAGCGACAAGGGCAAGCAACTCTACGCGGGCATACAGGAGGTGCGCGCTCCCTATGTCACGGCGAGGAAGGCTGCTGTAGAACTAGCACTGGCAGGCAAGCGTAATGAAGCAATGGCAAAACTTGTCAGCAGTGCGCTTCCTGCCCATGAAAACTACATCGCCGCGATCGACAAGCTGATCACACACCAATCCGAAGCGATGGACCGCGGCCATACCGAAGTGCAGGTCATTTATGAGCACGCGCTCAATATCGTGCTGCTGTTGACCGGCAGTGCAATATTGGTCGCGCTCGTCGGTGCGATCCTGCTGACCCTCGGCATTACCCGTCCGCTGCGCAATGCCGTGGAAGCTGCACATCGACTCGCCGACGGCGACCTGACCATGGAGATCAAGGCAACCGGCAAGGACGAAACCGGGCAACTCCTGCATGCGATGCGCGAGATGGTTGCAAAGCTGTCGCAGGTCGTCAACGAAGTGAATGGCGGCGCCCATGCGCTGGCAAGTGCTGCCGCCGAGGTCAGCGCCACATCGCAGTCGTTGTCGCAGGCATCGAGTGAACAGGCAGCCAGCGTCGAAGAGACCAGCGCGTCGGTCGAGCAAATGACGGCATCGATCG
>Ga0196971_1000160_pt1 | contig 65593 bp, 58 predicted proteins | sample S1v_1013CmetaG_FD_148660 | JGI IMG/M metagenome (GOLD analysis project Ga0196971, IMG submission 148660) | Soil microbial communities from Anza Borrego desert, Southern California, United States - S1+v_10-13C | ecosystem: Environmental > Terrestrial > Soil > Desert | place: USA: California... | reverse complement strand
GCTCAACAACGTCGGCGTCATCGGCGCCGGCTTCGGCCCGCTCAAACTCGACATCAACCCGATGCAGTTCGCCAGCGCCCAGGCCGCGTTCTGATCCCCCAAACGGCATCGGAGATCTTCCGGTCTCCTTTGCCGAGCGCCCGCGCATGAACTGGCATGGCACTTGCAAAGTAAAGAAGCGTCTAACCTCGACATTTCGCACTTACACCACTCTGGAGACACATCATGGCCGCACTTGCTATCAAAGACCTCTGCGCTGACCGCGTGCTCGACCGCAAGGCGATGGCGTCCATCCGGGGTGGGGGCGCGCCTTGGGTCTTCGGCTGGATCCGGCCCTATACCTCGGCCCCGGCAAGTTTCGGCACGGTCGTCAACTTCTATCAGGTCAACAACTATGCTGACCAGATGACGAACCAGATCCAACTGGTGGACATCAACAATACCGGGGCAAATTCGAGCATCACCGTTGCTCTCGACGAGCAGGCGTCGAATGTGAAGCAACTCTGAAGCAACCACGAAGCGGCGCGGGGATGAATCGCATCCAGCGCAAAGAGTCGCTGTTTTTCTCTCGCCGCACCCGTAAAAATTTCCTACACTTCGACAGTGCAGAAGGTGATGACCCAATCGCAGCCCCAAGAGGTAATCGTGACGGATACAAGCCAATTCCGTTGGACGTCAGCCTCTCGCTCCCATGTCGGCCTCGTCCGCAAGGTGAACGAAGACTCTTGCCTCGACATGCCGGACCGGCGGCTTTGGGCTGTGGCCGACGGCATGGGTGGCCACGCCCTCGGCGACTTTGCCAGCCAGACCATCGTCACTGCACTGGGCAATAGTCCGCCCCATGACAGCCTGGGCGAACGCGTTGTCGATACGCGCGAGCGCCTGCAAACCGTCAATCGCCTGTTGCGGGAAGAAGCGGACACGCGCGGCGTGCACATCATCGGCAGCACCGTCGTCGTCCTGCTCGCGCAGGAGCGGCACTGCGCCTATCTGTGGGCGGGAGACAGCCGCATCTATCGTTACCGCAACGGCCTGCTTACCCAGCTCACCCGCGACCATAGCCAGATCGAGGAACTGCGCGCCATCGGCAACCCGGCCTTGGAAGAAGCAATCAGCCCCATCGTGCGCAACATGATCACGCGTGCGGTCGGCGCAGCCGAGTCACTCGACATCGACGAGGAAATCATCGATGTCGAAGACGGCGATGTGTTCCTGTTGTGCAGCGACGGGGTCAGCAATGAGGTGAGCGATGAAGAAATGTGCAGCGTGCTGGCGCCGGGGAATTGCCGTCATGCCGCCGAAACACTGGTCGATATCGCGCTCGAACGCGGCGGGCATGACAATATCTCCGCCGTCGTCGTGCGTGCCGATGACCTGAGCAGCACCGACAAGACGGTGCTCAATCCCGCGCTCTGACAGCCTCTATAGGCAACCGCCATGGGCCTTCCACAACGCACATGGCAACGGAATTGCCTTCGGCCCTGTCGTTGCGCGGCTAACGGCTCGCCTTTCGCTTCGCCCGCAGCTTGCACATCCATTCGCGTATTGAAGCGCACACGCGTGCCTGTGCATATTCCGCCACAGTCAATCAACGAAACTGCGATTCAGATCAACGTCTTCTCCTCTGGTGTGGCGATCATGGTGAAAGCCTTGGAGCAGCGACAGTTGCACTACGCCACCTCCAGGCATCTGAATTGGCTAGATGTAATTCTCGTGTCGTTATTTTTCCGACTATTTGGTACGAGCCAACATCTATGTGTTGGATGCGCGCCAACTATGTCCCATCCATGGTTTCTCTCGGGCGCGCCAAGAAATTCCCCCAGCGGGCGTCGCGAACGCGAAATAGCGCCAGATCATCCGGCAAAGCACGCAAAACTGCCGCCATCAGCAGGCGCGCCCAGCAAGCCGGTTGCGCTTTGCCCGCATTGGACCGCCGTCCGGAACCGATTCCGCACGCTGGCACTAAAGGTGCAATGGACAAGGATTGCCACTAGTGCCGTTACGGCATTTGACCCGGTGACGGGAACGCGGACGAATTTGAAGATGCAATAGATTTCTATGATGAACGAATACAACGAAAAAACCGTGGTGCGTACCCGTAGAACGCCATTCAGGCCTTCCTCGGACAGCGGCACGGAGCATGGCTTGAACGTTCTTCCGATCGGGACGCACCTGGGTGAATTCGAAATCCTGGACCTGATCGGCGAAGGCGGTTTCGGCATCGTCTATCTTGCCTATGACCACTCGCTGGAACGTCATGTCGCGCTGAAGGAATACATGCCGTCAGGACTGGCGACACGCACCACGAAAATGGCGGTGACAGTGCGCTCCCTGCACAACGTGGCGACCTTCACTGCCGGACTGAAGAGTTTCATCAACGAAGCGCGGATGCTGGCGCAGTTCGACTCGCCCTCATTGGTGAAAGTGCATCGTTTCTGGGAGGGCAACGGCACGGCCTACATGGTGATGCCGTTCTACGAAGGCGTCACGCTCAAGCAAGCCTACAAGGAACACCGCATCACGCCGTCCGAAGCGTGGATCCGGGTATTGCTGGCCGACCTGTTCGATGCGATCGAGACCATTCACAACGCGCAGTGCCTGCACCGCGACATTGCGCCGGACAACATTTTGTTGCTCAAGGATGGCCGCCCGCTGTTGCTCGACTTTGGCGCGGCACGGCGCGTGATTGGCGACCTGACGCAATGCCTGACGGTGATCCTGAAGCCGGGCTTTGCACCGATCGAGCAATACGCGGATATCGCCGGCCTGCGCCAGGGTCCGTGGACCGACATTTATGCACTGGCAGCGGTCGTGTATTACCTGGTGACCGGCAAGGCCCCGCCGCCCGCCGTCGCGCGCATGGTGCATGACGAGCTAGTGCCCGCACGCGATGCCGGCAAGGGACGTTACAGCAGCGCATTTCTTGGCGTGCTGGACAAGGCGCTTTCCGTCAAGCCGGAACAGCGCTACAAGTCCATTGCGGAAATCCGCCGCGCGCTCGACATCATGGAAGCCGTGCCACGGACACTGCCTCGATCAGATTCCGACTGGGCGACCACCGTTGCGCGCACCGCGCCACTGGGTGAAGAAAAACCAAGCTCACGGCCAGAGCACGCCTTCCGGAAGCCGCCGCGCACCCGGCATGAGCCGCAACCGCAGGAAACAACGCAGTGGGTGCCACCAGGCAGCAACTGGCATGTGCCACCGGATCCTGCCAGGTTGCAGGCATATGAGAAAAAGTCGCGAAAACCGGCTTGGCTGGTGCTCAGCCTGCTCCTTGCTGCCGGCGTCGGCGCAGGTGTCTATCTCGGCACGACTTCCAACTGGGACAAAGACCTGGCTTTCAGCGAGCGGGTTGCACCAACCGCGCCACCGCCTGTTGCGATGGCGGAGACAAACGGGCAGCAAACCTCGGGTGCCAGCGAAGTGCCTGAAGTACCGGAAGTGCCGGAGGACCGGGTCGAAGAACCGCTGCTGCCGCGATCGGACGCTCCATCGGATATTCCATCGAATACACCGTTAACGGCGCCTGCGCCCGTCCCCACACCGACTGCGCCACAGCTCTCCGCACAGGCAGCGCCTCCGGCAGCTCCAGCGCCCGAAGCTCCATCGTCAAGCACTGTGATTGCAAAGCAATCCACTGAAACGAGTCGCCAAGCGCCCGTTACGAGTAGCCAAGCGCCCGTTCCGAAGCCAGCACGCAGTCCAGCCACCGCAGCAGCACCGGAACGCCCGGCGGAGGATGAACTCTGGCGGCTCGCCAACAAGTCCGATACGTCGAGCGCATACGAGAACTACCTGGACAAGTACCCGAAGGGACGCTATGCAACGGAGGCCCGCCTGCGGCTGGAAAGCAGGCAGCCCAAGATCGTCATGTCGGCGCCGGAGGACGTCACCGCAGGGAACGCGTCGGCATCGACCTCGCCTCGGCCGGGCAGCGCAGGCAATACAAGTAGCGGAGCCAGCACGTCGGAGCCTTCCGGCGCCGCATCCGGCACCGATGCACCGGTTCCTTCCGTGAACGATCCGTCGAAGGATGAAAGGGAATTGTGGAAAGCGGCGACCGGCATCAACGAGCCACCCGCGTATGAGGCCTACCTGAATCTGTACCCGGATGGCCGCTACGCCGGCATAGCGCGCGAAAGGCTGGCGCGTGCAAAGCCGCCGGCACCGGAAGGACAGACGGAACAGGCCGCGCCGCAAACTCCCGCCGCCAGCAATCCAACGCCACCGCAAATGGCCGCGGTCAAGCCATCCTCCGCGCCAACATCAAGTGACAAGCAGAACAGCACTCCGTCGGAGCCGGCCTCGCCGAAGATTGAAGATACGCCGAAACCCGCGACAGAGGCCGCAACCACGCCTCCTGAGCCGACGGTCTCTTCCGGCGGCAAGAAGACTTTGAAGCTCGACGACCAGACGATGGTCGGCAACTTTTCCGCCGATCCGAAGACCGGCATCGTTTCCGGCACAGGAAAAATCACCTGGAAAAATGGGAATCAGTTCGAAGGAACACTGGTACGCGGCATCAAGGAAGGGAAAGGAAAATTCATCTGGGCCAACGGCCAGCGCTACAGCGGCGACTGGGCACGCGACATGCCGAACGGGAAAGGTACGATCGTCTTCGCCAATGGCAACCGCTATGAAGGCGACGTGAAAGACGGCGTGCCGCACGGACAGGGCATCACCCGCTTCAAGGATGGCGATATCTATTCCGGCGCCTGGGTAGGAGGCAAGACCCACGGCCATGGGCGCTATACATGGGCAAATGGCAGCTACTGGGAAGGTGAATTCAGGAGCGACCAGCGCACCGCCAACGGAAAGATGGTGTTTGCCGATGAGGCGGCGCGTGCACCGTCAAGCGGCACGTCATCCGGAACACCGGGCACCAATGATTCCGGAAATTCCGCCGCGGCGAAGGCGGCACTGGACAAATAAGACCTTTAACAACGAAGGGATTTTCAGGCGCGCGTGCGACGTCCCTATCCCACGCTTGCGCCTCTCGCAGTCGCAGGCATGCTGTTCATATTGTTTCGCTGCGCGAGAATGCAACACAGTGTGCGCTCACGTGCGTGCGCAACACCACGCCAATCTGCGCTCGAGCGGATTGGAGCTCGTGTGCAAGGCATGTGATCAGATTGTCACGTCAGTATCATCGGCATAGAATAGCCCCCATGTTTCTGACCAGAAAAACCCGGGGTGCATGGGCATGGGCCGTGATGTTTGCGGTTCTGTTCAACATTGCCTTGCCGGTCGCCACTGCAATGCGTGCTGACGGCCGTCCGGTTTCGTTCGCAGAAATCTGCACCACTTCGGGCACCAAGCAGGTCGTGTTGCAGGACGCAGGCAGCGGACAGGAGGAAAAACATGTGTCCCTCCTGCATGACGGGCACTGCACTCTCTGCGTCATCCAGCTCGCCAGCTGCATGCTCACGGGTGAAGCCGGAGCCCTCCCGATCCAGGCACGACAGGCATATGTGTTAAATGCCACATCGCAGTCAACGCCGTCACAACATTTCAGTTTCCGCACACCGCCCTCGCAGGCTCCGCCTCCTTTCTCCTGACATCAACCGTTGTGTAACGCCGCCACGGTCCGCGCCGATTAACCAATCGCGAGCGTGTATGCGCGTACGCCGACACGCGTGCTGTCTGCGTCACGACGGCCGCAATCGTTACACATGCGCGCGCACGCTGTGCGCATGTTCACGCCCTGTAAAGCGAGAAAGAATCCATGAAAATCAAATCCACCTTTACCACCGGCCTGCCGGACGGACAGGACGGGCAGCACATGCCTTCAAGCCTTAAGCGGCCACATGCCGGTCCTGTCGAGTCGCAACAACAGCGCCCGATGCCCTTATCCACCAATGACGGCCGACTGCTGCATGGTCGCTTCACCCGTTCCTGAGAGAGGCCATCATGCAAGGACTTCGCCCCATGGTCGAGTTTGCGGTATTCGCGATCCTGCTGCTGCTGAGCACCGCAGCCGTGGCGATCACACTGGAGCGCATGCGCTTTTACCGGCGCGTCGACGCCCGCAGCTATTCCAGCCGGGCACGGCTAGAGAGCGACCTTACGCGCCGCCTCAACCTGATCAGCACGGTGGCTTCAAACTCGCCCTACATCGGCCTGCTCGGCACCGTGCTCGGCATCATGCTCACCTTCGAAACGCTGGGCGCGACCGGCGAGATGGACGTGAAATCCATCATGACCGGACTGGCACTGGCGCTGAAGGCAACCGCTGCCGGCATCGCTGTCGCCATTCCCTGCGTGGCGATGAACAACGTGCTGCGTCGCCGTGTGCGCGAGCGGCTCACCGACTTCGACGAGGCGCATGGTGGCTGACGACACATTGGAAGAAATCGGCGAGATCAACGTCATTCCGTTGGTCGACGTGATGCTTGTGCTACTGACCATCGTGCTGACCACCGCCACCTTCGTCGTAACGGGCCGCGTTCCGGTTGACCTCGCCAGCGCGAAATCGGCGCAGCCTGCGGAGGCTGCGCCACTCGTGCTCACACTCACGCACGAGCGCGTTCTCTTCCTGAATGACCAGCGACTGGAAAACCTGGAAGAAGCGCTCGGCAAGCATCCACGAAGCATGCCGGTCGTGGTGCGCGCCGATGGCCGCCTCGCGCTCACATCGTTTGTCGAACTGGTGGACCGGGTGAAAGCATCCGGCTTCACCAAGGTCAGCCTGGAGGTCAAGCGCCAATGATTAACACTCTCTGCGGTACAGGGCATGTGAAGGCAAAGGACTGGGTTATCTCGGCGGGATTCCATATCGCGCTTGTGCTTAGCGTTGGCTGGGGGCTGTCGCACAGCGCACTGCTAGCGCCTGCCGACAAGCCGCTGGACCTCTCGGTCAGCTGGGCTGCCGAAGCCTCACCGCCGTCAGAGCCGGCACCGCCGGTGGCGCTGGAGCAACCGCAGCAGCAACAGAAAACTGCGGTTCAAAGGCTGCCGTCGCCGGACCTGCCCGCGCCTGCCTCGGTCGCACAACCTGAACAACCGGCACCATCGGCAACTCCCGAAGTGCCAACTCCAGCATCCGTGGCATCCGCCCCGGCAGATGTTGCGGCTCGGACGGAGATACCCCCTTCTACGGTCTCTGCCGAAACGGCACCTCCGGTCAACGTCCCACATCCTGCGATCAAGACTTCCGAGCTGCCGCGCTGGCAAGGCCAACTGGAATCGCTGTTAGCGAAGTACAAGCACTATCCTCGGGCAAGCCAGCGCATGCGCCAGGAGGGCGTCGTCACCGTGGAGGCGCATTTCTCTGCGGCGGGAGAAGTGGTGCGCTGCGAAGTTGTCGGCACGTCGGGCTTCAAGGCGCTGGACGAAGCGGCATTGCAATTGGTGCGGCAGGCGGCAGATACCTTGCGTACGCGCCAACAGCCTGGTCGCGCGACCGAGCTGCGCATTCCGGTCGTTTACGAGTTGACGGAGTCCTGATCATGTAACCGCGCATCGAACGGCACATTGCAACACACTGCAGCACGCTGCGCCCGGAGAGGCTCCCCCGCCAATGACAGGCGGTCATATCCGCTTGTCCGGCGCGCCAGGCGGCATCGCCGGTTTGCGGAAGTCCTTCGAATGGATGCCATGCTTTTTCAGCAGCATCTGCAGGTGCGAGCGGTTCATATCGCAGCGGCGCGCAAGTTCCGCAACCGTGCCACCGACTTCGCGCAGGCCGCGCTCCAGGAACGCGCGCTCCGCCTCGTCGCTGGCGGCGCGCTTGGCGTCGCTGAGCGTTGCATGCAGGGCCGCGGCACTGGTCATGCTTTCCGGGGCGATTGCCGCCGGCATCTTCGGCCGGATGTCTTCCGGAAGATGGTCGATATCAGCCCGCTCGCCGGCGAGGCAGGACAGCCGGTAAATCAGGTTGCGCAGTTCGCGGATGTTGCCGGGATACGCATAGTTCAGCATGAAGTCGCGCAGGCGCGGTGTCATCTTCAGCGGCGGCCGCTTCAATGCTTCCGCCGCCTCGTCGCCAAAGTAGGCAAACAGCAGCGGTATTTCGTCCTTGCGTTCACGCAGCGGCGGCAAGGTCAGGTGGATCACGCTCAACCGGTAGAACAGGTCTTCGCGAAACGCGCCCTCCTCGATCAGCTTCCGCAGGTTTTTGTTGGTCGCGGCAACGATGCGCGCATCGACGGAAATGGTTTCATCGGACCCGACGCGCTGGATCTCGTGCGACTGCAACACGCGCAGCAACTTCACCTGCCCGGGCAGAGGCAGCTCACCGATTTCGTCGAGGAAGATCGTTCCCTTGTGCGCGCTTTCGAACTTTCCTTTGCGGTCATTGGTGGCGCCGGTGAATGCGCCCTTCTTGTGGCCGAACAATTCGGATTCCAGCAGGTTGTCGGGAATCGCGCCGCAATTGACGGAGATATAAGGCTTGTCCGCACGCGATCCATTTGCATGGATGACTTTGGCCATCAGCTCCTTGCCGGTACCGCTTTCGCCATCGATCAATACCGGCAAATCAGTGGGTGCTGCCTTCTCGGCGATTTCCAGCGCCTCGAGTAATTTCGGATTGTCGCCAAAGGTGCCTTCAAAAATAAAACTGCGGTCCAGCAATGCCTGCTTGCGCTCACCCGGCGCATGCTGCACCTGCAACGGCTCCATGCTGGCCGCCTGCACAAAGCGTTCCTTGTGCGACAACTGCATCACCTCGTCGCGCAGTGCATTCGCTTGTCGCAGCAATTTCTCGACTTCCGGTCGGTCCAGCTTCGACGCCCAGCGCAAGGTGGAGCGCAGGATTTCGATTTTCTCGATCAGCCCTGCATAGGAAATCGAGGAACTCTGCGTGCCGGTTGGGTTGTATAACTTCATGCCGTGGTCAGCTGTTTCTGCACCAGCTCGTAATACATGCCGCGCCGGGCAACGAGCTCTTCATGCCGCCCCTGTTCGACGACGGCGCCTTCGTACAGCACGAGGATCTTGTCTGCACGCATGATGGTGCTGAGGCGGTGCGCGATGATGACCGCGGTGCGACCTTTCAGAATTTCATTCATGTTGCCGATGATGTTGCTCTCGGACTGCGTGTCCAGCGCCGACGTTGCCTCGTCGAACACCAGCAGCCGCGGGTCGTGGTACAACGCCCGTGCGATGCACAGCCGCTGGATCTGCCCGCCGGACAGGCCGACACCGCGCTCACCGACGATCTGCTCATAACCCAGCGGCATCTTGCTGATGAAGGCATGGGCATCGGCCATCTTCGCCACTTCTTCAATCCGCCGACGATCCGGGCTGTCATCGCCGCTGGCAATGTTTTCCGCGATGGTGCCGGAGAACAGCAGGTTGCTTTGCATGACATACCCGACCTGTGCGCGGTAATACTCCTTGTCGATCACGCTGACGTCATAGCCGTCGACAATGATCTTTCCTTCGGAGGGCGGATAAAAGCCAACCAGCAGTTTTGCCAGCGTCGTCTTACCGGAACCGCTGCGACCGACGATGGCGATCAGTTCCCCCGGTTTGATGTCGAGGCTGATGTTTTCCAGCACATACGGCGTCTCGTTGCCGCCATAGCGGAAGTAAACGCCATCGAGTTTGATCTCGCCCTGCAGGTCGGGCAGCACGACGCGCGACGGCAAGTCCTGCGGCTTTTGTTCCGGCTCCATGTCGAGCACATCGCCTAGCCGTTCCATCGCCACCGCTGCATCGTTCAGCCGGCTCCACAATCCGACCAGCCCCATCAGCGGCGCAAGCACGCTGCCCATCAAAGCATTGAAAGCGATCAACTGGCCAATCGTCAGCTCGCGCGCAAGCACAAGGTTGGCGCCCACCCACAGGATGGCAATCGTGGTCGCGGCGTTCAGCACCTGGCTTGCCAGTGAAACCCAGATGTTGAAGGTTTGCGCGCGGTACTGCACCTCCAGCGACTTCGTGTACTTCCGTTCCCATTTCAGCCGCATTGGCCGCTCGATGCCCATACCCTTTACGGTTTCCACACCGCCCAGCGTTTCCATCAGAAATGCCTGCGCGTCAGTGCCAGTCGCAAACGCGTCGCGTGCATAGTTCTTGATCTTTGGCGTGACGACAACGGTCAGCACCATGATCGGCAACACGAAGGCGATCAGCACCAGTGTCAGCTTCACGTTGTACAGGAACATGATGCTGAAATAGATGAACACCATCATCAGGTTCAGCATTGTGGTGACGGTGGACTCCGTCAGGAAGGCGCGTATCGTCTGGTTCTCCTGGAAGCGCGCAAGGATGTCGCCAGTCTTGCGCTTGGCAAAGAAGGAGAACGGCAGCGACATGGTGTGCTTGAAGAACTGCGACATCATCGCAAAGTCCATGTTGCGCACCATGAAGTTCGCGAGAAAAGAGCGGATGGTGGACATCATCTGCGTGAACACATTCGATATCACCAGACCGACAATGAGCAGGTGCAACAGGCTGACGTTGTGGTGCACGATCACGCCATCGAGGATGTTCTGGATGATCATCGGCGGCACGATGCCGAGCACCTGGATCACGAAGGTCGCCAGAAACAGGTGCAGCAGGATTCTCTTGTAGGGCCTCAGGTAAGCGACAAAACGGACCCACGGCGATTGTGCTGCCGCGAGCTGCACCATGTTCTGCCCCGGCGTGAAGACGAGGCAGGTGCCGCTCCAGCCGCGCTCGAACTCTTCAACGCTCATCTTGCGAAAGCCGATCGCCGGATCCGCCACCCACACCTGCCGCTTCGACACGCCGTACACGACAACGTAGTGGTATCCCTCCCAGTGCACAATGAACGGCAGCTCGAAGCCGAGCAGCGCTTCGTAAGTGCATTGCACGCCGCGCGTGGTAAAGCCGAGCGACTCGCCCGCGCGCGCCAGGCTGTCGAGCGTTGCGCCTTCCGTGGTCACATTCGCCAGTTCGCGAAGTTTGCCCAACGTCATCGGAATGCCGTAATGCTTGCACAGCATCGCCAGGCAGGCGGCGCCGCAATCCATTTCTTCCGCCTGTTCCACCCAGGCGAAGCGCTTGATGACTTTTTCACCGAATTCCGGCTTGGATTGCAGGTCGAGGATGACCGGGCTCTTGCGCCGCTCCGCGAGTTTTTGCTGGCGGTGCAATTCCCGCTCAACAATCCGGATACGGTCTTCCAAAACTTCGCGCAGCTTGGGATTGCGCGCGAGGATCATATGAATCGTCTTTTCGGGGATGACCAGCAGCGTGGTATCCGACATGGCGGTCACCGATGCCATCTGTTCCTGGCGCATCAGGCAGGCCTTTTCGCCGAAGATTTCCCCTTGCCGCAGTGTTGCCAGCGTATATTCGTCCGCGCCTTCCTTGCGCACCACGCGCACTTCGCCCTGGCGTATCACATACAGGCGGCGATCTTCGCGCCCGTCCTGCTTCAGGATTTCCTTGCCGGCGGCAACGCGCTTGACGCCGACGCTGCGTACGAAGTCTTCCAGTTCTTCCTTGTTGACCTTGCCGCGCAAGTCGAACAGGCGCGTGACGAAGCCGCCGGCGGAATTGATCGCGACATAACTGGTCACGAAACTTTGCGCGGCGCGATTGCGGGAAATGACCGGCTCGATCGCCTTGCGCGGGATGAACAGCAGTTCCGTCTTGGCCGACGCGCGTACCGAGGACTCGTGCCAGTGCTCGCGCAACATCGCGATGTCCGCAAAGACTTCGCGCGCCTTGCGCACGCCCATGCTGATTTCCTTGCCGTGCTCTTCCGTGAACAGGCGCACGGTGCCGGACTTGATCACGAACAGCCCATCCGCCGGCTCGCCCGCATTGCAGACGGTATCGCCGAAGGAATAGAAACGGGATTGTGCGTGTTGCGCCAGCTGTTCGATCTCGTCGGGGGAAAACGGTGACAGGATTTCCACCGACGCGAGAAAGTCGGCGAGGGGCTGCGCCGCCGCCGGCGCTTCCTGCTTGTTCGGCGATGCATCCATAGTTATCCGGCGCTACGTTTAGCGTGCCTCGATCACATGTTCCTGTGCGCGGGCCATCAGCCATTCTTCGCGCAACAGTCGCCGCACCTCTGCCGCAGTTTCCTCGTCCAGCGAGGCGGGATGCTTCGCATTGACCGTGAAAATTTCAAAGAATGAACGGTCCGGCGCCGGGAACGGGCCGAGCAGGTCGCCGACCTCGGCGTTGAAGACTTTCGCTTCGATATCGGTCTTGAGCGAACCGCGCAGCACCTTGCCGATCACGCCGCCGCGTTCGCGCGTATCGGCCATCGAGTGCTCGCACGCCATGTCCGCGAAGCTTTCCGGATCGTCGGCGAGCACCGACATCATTTCCTTGGCCTTGCCCTCCGTATCGAGCACGATATGGCTGACCTCGATGCTGTCGAACTTGGGCGAGTTCAGCTTGAAGTAGGCTTCCACCGCCTTGTCGCTGCACACCTCGGCCATCATCTTTTCCTGGTACAGGCCGTCCGTGATAAAAACCTCGAATTCGTCGAGGCTCACGCCGAGCGCATCGAGATAATTGTTCATGTCGGCGGCGCGGTGCAGCCCCTGGGTGCGGCGGAACTGGTCCGCCCTTTCCTGGATCTCTTCCACCGACACCGGGATGCCGCGCTTCTTCGCCGCGCGCACCGTGAGTTTGTCCCTGACCAGCTGCTCGATGAGCCCTTCGAACTGCCCGGTAAGCTTCAATACCTTGACGAAATCCTCGACGCCGATCACCTCGTCATCGATTCGCACAATCGCCGCCATCACGCACTCCTTTACCTCGGGCCAGCATTGCATCCCTCAAGGTTGATTAGAGACGATGTCAAAGCACGTGGTTCGGCTGCGTTCCGCACGCCATTGGAGAATGCGCAAGCCTTGCGACGATCGCTGTGCCGCAGGGCCATGCATCCTCCGTCGAAGGTCGGTAATACAAGAGCCAATTATCTTGTCACCACTGCACTGAACGGTTCGACGAGGGCGTAGAATGCTGCGACGCAAGAAGAAAGTTGGCGTATGGACAATCCGGTTGGAACAACGTGCGACGGAGTGTCGCATCTTGGTCGCACCAAGGGTTTGCAGGTTTGCATTGCCGAATGTTGCCCTATATCATGTTTTTCACGTCCGGATGGGCATCCGGCCCCCTACTCCAGCGTCATTACCAGCTTTATTACCAGCTTCATTAACATGCCCGCATCGGGCAGAAGACAAAGCAAACCATGATGAATTCAAGCACTGCGACGAATGCGCTCGGCAGTCCGCGTAAGACTTCCCTACATTTCCAGCATGGCGGATTGAACTGATATGGCAAACGACCTGATCCTGTTCGCGCCACCCGCCAGCCTGGCTCCGACGATCTTCGCCGCCGTGCTTGGGCTGATGATCGGCAGTTTCCTCAATGTCGTGATCCATCGGCTGCCGAAGATGATGCAGCGCGAATCCGACAACTACGTCGCGCATGAAAGCGGCAAACCCCTGCCGCATACCGACCGCTACAACCTGATGGTGCCGCGCTCGGCTTGCCCGCATTGCGGCCACCAGATCAAGGCGATCGAGAACATTCCCGTCATCAGCTATCTGGTCCTGCGCGGCAAATGCATCCAGTGCAAGGCACCCATTTCGATCCGCTATCCGATCGTCGAATTGCTGACCGGCGTATTGTCAGCTGCGTTGATCTGGCAATTCGGCAGCGGTCTGGCAGGATTGGCAACTTTGCTCTTTGCGTGGCTGCTGATTGCGATGACCTTCATCGATGCCGATACCCAGCTGCTGCCGGATGACCTGACGCTGCCGCTGCTGTGGGTCGGGCTGCTGGTGAATATCAATGGCACTTTCGTGCCGCTGGATGATGCAGTGATCGGCGCCGTCGCCGGCTACCTCAGCTTGTGGAGCATTTACTGGATCTTCAAACTTGCCACCGGCAAGGAAGGCATGGGCTATGGCGACTTCAAGCTGCTCGCCGCGCTGGGCGCATGGCTGGGCTGGAAGATGCTGCCCGTCATCATCCTGCTGTCCTCCGTCGTAGGTGCCGTGGTTGGCATCAGCCTGATCCTGTTTGCCAAGCATGGCCGCAACAACCCCATTCCTTTCGGCCCCTATCTTGCTGCAGCAGGCCTGATCGCCCTGCTGTACGGTAAACCGCTGGCACAGGCCTACCTCGGCTTCCCCATTTGATCGACATGTCGGATACTGCATCCACCACGCGCAGGTTCTCCGTCGGACTTACCGGCGGCATCGGCAGCGGCAAGACCACGGTGGCCGACATGTTCGCCGCCCGCGGCGCATCTGTGATCGACACCGATGTCATCGCGCACCAGATGACCGCGCCGGGCGGGCAAGCCATTCCCCAGATCCGCGCCCAGTTCGGCGAGGCCTTCCTGACACCGGAGGGCGCCATGGATCGCGCAAAGATGCGCGCCTATGTGTTTGACGAACCAAGTGCAAAAGCACGCCTCGAAGCAATTCTGCATCCATTGATCCGCGCCGAAACCGAACGTGCGGCGCAGCAGGCACAAGGTGCATATCTTCTTTTCGTCGTGCCGCTGCTGGTCGAGTCGGGCGGCTGGCGCCAGCGGGTGAGTCGCGTGCTGGTCGTCGATTGCCCGGAATCCACGCAGGTGCGCCGCGTCATCAGCCGCAGCGGGCTGCCGGAACCGCAGGTGCGCGCGATCATGGCCACCCAGGCAACGCGCGAACAAAGATTGGCAGCCGCGGATGACGTAATTGACAACAACGGCGATGCGCTCGCATTGGCGCCGCAGGTCGATCGCCTGCACGCACTGTATTCATCACTCGCAGCGCAGGAAGGTGCAGGTAATTAGTTACGCCGAGTTACGTTGAGTTACGATAACTTGACCTGCAGTATTTGTAATTTTTCATAGCTTCGTTCAGAATCCTATAATTATTTCCAGCCCAACGTTTTCTGCTAAGGGACGCCACTTTGATCACCTACGAATACCCTTTCAACGAGCGTATTCGCACGCTGTTGCGGCTGGAAGATCTTTACGAAAAATTCATCTTTTTCCTGCGTCAGGAAGATCCGCTGCAGCACCATATTGCGCTGGCAACCATCTTCGAGATGCTGGAAGTCGCCGGCCGTGCGGACCTGAAATCGGACCTGCTGCAGGAACTGGAACGGCAGCGCCAGACGCTGCTCGGCTTCAAATCCAATCCTAACGTATCGTCGGCACGCCTTGACGAGGTGCTGTCCGATGTCGATCGCAGCAGCGCCGCACTGATGGCCGCGCAAGGCAAGACCGGCCAGAACATCCGGGAGAACGAATGGCTGATGAGCATCCGCGGACGCACCATCATCCCCGGCGGCGCCTGTGAATTCGACCTGCCGTCCTACTATGCATGGCAACATCGCACGGCGCAGCAGCGCTATAACGACATTTCCGGTTGGTTTGCGCCGCTGGCACCGTTGTTCGATGCGATCGGCGTCGTGTTGCGCCTGCTGCGCGAATCCGGCCGCTCCGCGGCGGTTGTCGCAAAAAGCGGCAGCCACCAGCAAATGTTGCAGGGCAAGGTTTATCAGATGCTGCGCCTGTCGATTGACGAAACGCTGGGCGTGATCCCGGAAATTTCCGCCAACAAGTACATGCTGTGGGTACGATTTACCTCGCAGGACGGTGATATGAAACCGAAGCCGTACGAGAACGATGTTCCGTTCGAGCTGACCCTATGTAACTTTTGAGAAATCGTATGACGACCGTTGTTGACTGCCCCACCTGTGGCAAAAAGGTCGAGTGGAAAGAAGAAAACAAGTACCGCCCCTTCTGCTCCGAACGCTGCAAAAAAATCGATCTGGGCGCCTGGGCTGAAGAAAAGTACACCATCCCTGCCGTCAACCCGCCCAAAGACCTGGACGACGACATCCCGCAATAAGCACCTATCCCGGCAGGACTCCTTGCTGATCGTCTCTCAGCGCGCCGCCCCCGGGATACGGTACTTCCGCAACTTGTTTGCGATCATTGAGTGTGATGTTTTTAGCCGTAATGCCAGTTTCCGACTCGACGGATACTGCGGATAAAGGCGCTCCAGCAGCGCACGCTCGAACACCGCAACCGACGTTTCCCAATCTTCCGCCTCCTGCGCAGATAACGGCTGCAGCGGCTGCTCGATCGTAGTACGCCCTTCCGCGAGGTCGAAATCGGCGGCGTCCAGCGTGCGCTGGTCCGTCATCGTAATTGCACGAAAGACCACATTCTGCAGCTGCCGCACGTTGCCCGGCCAGCCGTGGGCGACCAATGCCGCGCAGGCCTGCGCATTGAGCCGGCAGATCGGCTTTTGCGCCTGTGCGCAGGCGCGCTCGATGAAATGCCGCGCCAGGATGAGGATGTCGTCCGGCCGCTCGCGCAGTGACGGCACTTCCAGCTGCAGCACATTGAGGCGGTAGAACAGGTCTTCGCGGAACGTCCCTTCCGCCACCATCTTGCGCAGGTTGCGGTGCGTGGCGCTGATGATGCGCACATTGACCTTGATTTCCCGGTCGCTGCCGATGCGGCGGAACTTTCCGTCATTCAGGAACCGCAGCAGCTTGGCCTGCAGGTACAGCGACATCTCGCCGATCTCGTCCAGGAAAACGGTGCCGCCTTCGGCCATCTCGATCAGCCCCGGTTTGCCGCCGCGCTGCGCGCCGCTGAATGCGCCCGGCATATAGCCGAACAACTCGCTCTCGGCGAGACTCTCCGGCAAGGCAGCACAGTTCAACGCCAGGAACGGCGCACTGCCGCGCGGACTGGCCGCATGGCAGGCCTGCGCCACCAGTTCCTTGCCGGTGCCCGTCTCCCCGACAATCAGCAAGGGCGCGTCGACGGTCGCCACGCGCGCGGCACGCGCCTTCAACGCGCGGATCGGTTCCGACTCACCGATGATGGCGTCAAAGCCGCCGCCGGCATTCTGCAGCGCGTGGATCCTGCCACCCAGTCGCCGCGGCGCATGCAGCGTGATCACGCCGCCCACCGTCTGCCCCAGCGCGGAATCGAGCGGCTCGGAAACCGGGGTCACCTCAAGCAGGAAGGGTTGCCCATGCAATCGCACTTCGCGGGACGGCGCATTAAAACTGCTGTCCACCAGCTCCGCCTGCAAGCCCGCCTCGCCGAACAGTTCCTGCAGCGTCTTGGCCTGCAGCTCGCTTTCGTCCATGTCGGCGACGACGGCCGCCGCGGCATTCGCCGCAATGATGCGCCCGCCGGCGTCGACCGCCATCACGGGGTCGGCCATTGCCGCCATCAACGTGTCGAGGTGCAGGCGCCGGCGCGCGCCCGGCAGCACATCGACCACGACGACATCCTTCACGCCGGCCACGCGCATGAAGTCTTCACGCAGCGAAGGCAACAAGGATGCGTTGAGTTCGGGGATATCGATGAAGACGTCGGAAGAGTCGACCTCGACTGCGACGACATTCATGTTGCGGCGCGCCAGTACGGCCAGGATTTCATGGGCAATGCCGACGCGGTCGGCAAACTGGACATCTATCCGCATGGTGTATTTTCAGGTCCGGTGGCTGGTGGAGCCGGTTGGCCCACCCATCGCGATGATCGCCACTTTACCTGCGCGATGCGCACGCCACAATAGTGAATCTACGCCGGCTCGGGAAGATACGCGCGAGCCCGCAACGGGAAGCCATGAAGGGAGGCCGCCGCGCCAACCGCCTTCAATCGGCCGAGGTCAAAAGATTGAAGATGTTGCAACACCATCTGGTTGACCTCGACCGTTGCCTGCATCAGCAGCAGATCAATGTTCTGCTGCTCCGTTGAGCGCGGCTCACACGGAGTACGAGCTGTCGCGCCACGTGCCGCACCGGCTGAAACACTCCGGAAAACATCCGCCAGCGTAACTGCGTCACGCGACGGCGGATGCCGCCACGCATCCCTGCTCACCTCATCCTGGCAGATCAGGCCGGATCGGTGCAGGTTCTCCAGCAATGCACGGACAATCTGCGTCGGCTGCCCCAATGCGTCTGCTAGCTCGGCATCCGGTACCGCTGACGGTTGGGCGACGACAATACGCGCCAATATTTCGATCGCCATGGAAAAGCGCGAATGCAGCAAGCGATCACCGCAGAGAAAGGCATCCATCGCTCCCGGCTCCATGGCGCCCGAGATCAGGCGCGCACTTCCCGCGGCACCACGACCGGCCGGCTGGACTTGCCATAGCGGTCCATGAACAGGCCCTCGGTATCAATTTCCGGTCGCTTGCCCGATACAAGATCGGCCAGCACGCGGCCGGAGCCGCAGGCCATGGTCCAGCCGAGTGTGCCGTGGCCGGTGTTCAGGAACAGGTTGCTGTACGGCGTCGGCCCCATCACTGGTGTGCCATCCGGCGTCATCGGGCGCAGGCCGGTCCAGAATTCCGCACGTGCAACGTCGCCCCCCTTCGGGAACAGATCAACCACCGAATGCTCCAGCGTTTCGCGACGTGCATTGCGCAATGCCAGGTCGTAGCCGGCGATCTCCGCCGTACCGCCGACGCGGATGCGATCGCCAAGGCGCGTAATTGCGACCTTGTAGGTCTCGTCCATCACGGTCGATTCCGGCGCGAAGGCGGCATCATGGATCGGCACGGTAATCGAATAGCCCTTGATCGGATACACCGGGATACGGATGCCAAGCTCGCGCAACAGCAACGGCGAGTAGCTGCCAAGCGCCAGTACATAGCTGTCGGCCTTGATGTCGCCTTCCGACGTCTTGACCGCCGTGATCTTCCTGCCGTCGCTGGCAAGGCGCTGGATCGTCACGCCGTACCTGAACTTCACGCCGGCTTTTTCCGCCATCGTCGCCAGCTGCTGCGTAAACTTGAAGCAGTCCCCGGTCTCATCGTTCGGCAGGCGCAGCGCGCCGACGTACTTGCTGCGCACATGCGCCAGAGCCGGCTCGACACGGGTGCAGCCATCCGCATCAAGTAGCTCGTACGGCACGCCATAACGTTCGAGCACGGCGATGTCCTGCGCCGCCGCGTCCAGTTGCTTCTGCGTGCGGAACAGTTGCAGCGTACCCTGCGTGCGGTGGTCGTAGCTGATGCCGGTATCGTTGCGCAGCGCGATCAGGCAGTCGCGGCTGTATTCTGCAAGCCGGACCATGCGGCCCTTGTTGGTCTCATAGCGGGCGGAGGTGCAGTTCATCAGCATCTGGAAAACCCAGCGCCACATGTCGGGGTCGCTACTTGGCCGGATGACGAGCGGGCTGTGACGCATCAGCATCCACTTCAATGCCTTCACGGGAATACCGGGCGCGGCCCAAGGGGCGGAATATCCGGGTGAAACCTCGCCCGCATTGGCGAAACTGGTTTCCAGGCCAGCACCATCCTGACGGTCCACCACAGTGACTTCATGCCCGGCCTGCGCCAGATAGTATGCCGATGCGGTTCCGATGACGCCGCTTCCCAACACAACGATTTTCACAAACAACCCCTTTCAATCGGCCCGGACGGCCCTGGTACATAAACGATAAGTCGGTGTGCCGAGACGGCACGGAAAAATCCGGCCAGCACGCCAAGGCCGGCCAGTCATTTTTATTTGAGAAAAAGATCCGCGGGAACGTAGTCGTAGCCGAGGTCGTGTGCAACGGCTTCGTAGGTCACCTTGCCTTCGCAGACGTTGAGCCCGTTCCTCAGGTGGATGTTGTCCTTCAGCGCCTGCCGCCACCCCTTGTCTGCGAGTGCGGCGGCATGCCCGATCGTGGCGTTGTTCAGCGCGAAGGTCGACGTGCGCGCCACGGCGCCGGGCATATTGGCGACGCAGTAGTGCACCACGCCATCCACCACGAAAGTCGGCTCCGCATGCGTCGTCGGATGCGAGGTTTCAAAGCAGCCGCCCTGGTCGATGGCGACGTCAACCACCACCGAGCCATTCTTCATGCGTGCAATCATGTCGCGGCCGACCAGCTTGGGTGCCGCGGCACCAGGCACCAGCACACCGCCCACCACGAGGTCGGCAGACAGCACCGCCTCTTCGATGGCGTGCGCATTGGAATAGCGTGTGGCAATGCGATTGCCGAACACGAGGTCCAGCTGGCGCAGGCGGTCAACGTTTTTGTCCAGCACCGTCACGCGCGCTCCAATGCCCACCGCCATTTGCACGGCGTTGGTTCCCACCACGCCTGCTCCGATCACCACAACATGCCCCGCCTCCACACCAGGCACGCCTCCCAGCAGCAGTCCCATGCCACCCTTCGATTTTTCGAGGTGCGCGGCGCCCGCCTGAATCGCCATGCGCCCGGCCACTTCACTCATCGGCGCCAGCAAGGGCAAGCCAACGCCGGGTCCGGTGATCGTTTCGTAGGCAATGCAGACAGCGCCGGAGTTGACCAACGCAGCCGTTTGCTGCGGGTCCGGTGCGAGATGCAGGTAGGTATAGAGAATCTGCCCCTCACGCAACATGGCACATTCCTGCGGCTGCGGCTCTTTGACTTTGACGATCATTTGCGCGCGGCTGAAAATCTCCTGCGCGGTATCCACCAAGGATGCGCCGGCGGCGACATACTGTTCGTCCGTCAACCCTATCGCGGTGCCTGCGTTCCTCTGGACCATCACCTGATGACCGCGCGACGTCAGTTCGCGTACGCTCGCCGGTGTTAGTCCCACGCGATACTCATGGTTTTTGATTTCCTTGGGCACGCCAACCAACATGATGTCTCTCCTCTTCTATAGACCGGCCGGCTTTCTTGAAGCGGTGTCGTTACCTCGACACTGCGGCACTACGGACCTTCGGACGCCGCCGATCGAAGTGATGGCTAGCAACCAGCGTGCCAAATTCAAAAGCCTCGCGAAATCAACAACTTAGGAAATTTGACGTATCCGAGGAAGGACGCACTGTCCATAAATATGGACAGTCAGGCTGGAAGACTACACTTCACTGGTCAAAAACTGGACGGAGAACCGCGCGGATACTGACGTGTAAACAAATCGTTACATCGTATCGAAATCAATACAGTCGACGCTCGCCGAGGATTATGAGGAAGAAAAGGCAAGAAGCGTATCCGCACGACTCGCGTTACAAGGGTAAACGCGGAAACCGGAATGAACTACTGAGAGCGTCTCACAACATGCCGATGGCAAGGCATACCGTCCCAGGCAGTGACAGTACGTGAAATATGGCAAGGAGACGCGACGGCCGCAAGCAGCATTTTGTTAGACGTCCCTAGCCTCCGTATCGCAACTTGTCGAGCCATTCCAGCAGGGGGACCGTCGCAGGCAACAAGGGCTCTACGGCAACACTCCCCTGCCACGCAAACGACTGCCCCTCCAGGCTTTGCGGCTCGCCCTGCCAGTCGCGGCTGATGTAGAAGTGCAGTCGCACATGGGCGTGCGGATAAACGTATTCGACACCGCACCACGGCTCAGCCGACAAGACTTGCATGCCGAGCTCTTCGACGAATTCGCGCTTGAGTGCATCAACGATGGATTCCCCCGGCTCCACTTTGCCACCTGGGAACTCCCAGTAACCAGCGTAGGGCTTGCCTTCGGGCCGCTGGCTGAGCAGCACGTCTCCGTTGGGTTTCATCAGGATGCCGACGGCAACATCAATCGGTGGAGCGGAAGGATTTGACATGAATGATGAGATGAAACGTGCGCTCAGCTGCCGATCCGGCCCGCATGGTCTTTGGCAAACTGCCACGCGACCCGGCCGGAACGCGACCCGCGCTGCAGTGCCCAACGCAGCGCCTCGGCACGCGCCTGTTCGATCTGTTGCGCGCTGCAGCCGAAGTGCCGAAGCCAGTGGGCGACGATATCAAGGTAATCGTCCTGCTTGAACGGGTAGAACGACACCCACAGGCCGAATCGTTCGGACAAGGAAATCTTCTCCTCCACCGTTTCGCCCGGATGCAAATCGCCATCCTCGGTATGCACGTAGCTCGCGTTGTCGGACATGCGCTCCGGCATCAGATGCCGGCGGTTGGACGTCGCATAGATCAGCACATTATCGGACTGCGCCGTAATGCCACCATCGAGCGCGACCTTCAGCGCCTTGTAGCCGCTTTCTCCTTCCTCGAAGGACAGGTCATCGCAGAAGATGATGAACCGTTCCGGCCGTCCGGCGACAAGGTCGACGATATCTGGCAAGTCGCACAAGTCATCCTTGTCCACTTCAATCAGGCGCAATCCGTGCGCAGCGTGCTCGTTCAGGCAGGCCTTGATCAACGAGGACTTGCCAGTGCCACGAGCACCGGTAAGCAGCACGTTGTTGGCAGGACGCCCCTCGACGAACTGCTTCGTGTTCTGCATGATCTGCTGCTTCTGCGGCTCGATGTTATGCAGGTCGGAGAACGCGATGCGCGCAATGTGCGCAACCGGATACAGTGAGCCGCGCCCGCTAGACTTGCGCCAGCGGAAGGCGGTGGCGGCATTCCAGTCCGGCTCACGGCTCGCATGTGGCAGCATCAGCTCGAGCCGGTCGATCAGCAGCTCTGCCTTGGCGAGGAAGCGGTCGAGTTCGGTCATGTCCGACGCCCGCAATCAGGAACGGTAGTCCGCGTTGATGCTCACATAGTCGTGCGACAAGTCGCAGGTCCAGATCGTGGCAGCCGCGGTGCCGCGCGCCAGCCTGACGCGGATCGTGATCTCGCTTTGCTTCATCACGCGCTGGCCGTCTTCTTCCTTGTAATCCGGATTGCGGCCACCATTCTTGGCAACCCACACATCATCCAGGTAAAGGTTCAGCTTGCTGACATCAAGGTCGTCGACGCCGGCATAGCCCACTGCCGCCAGAATACGGCCAAGATTGGGATCAGAAGCATAGAACGCCGTCTTCACCAGCGGAGAATGTCCGATCGCGTAGGCAATCTTGCGGCACTCTTCGACGCTCTTGCCCTCTTCCACCGTGACCGTCATGAACTTGGTTGCGCCTTCGCCGTCGCGCACGATCATCTGGGCCAGCTGCTGCGACAGTTCAGTAACGGCTGCCGCCAGTGCCACATATTCAGCCGAACCGATCTCGCTCACTTCCAGCTGGCCTGCGCCAGTTGCAATCAACATGAAGGAATCGTTGGTCGACGTGTCGCCGTCGATGGTGATGCAGTTGAAGGACTTGTCCGCGACTTCCTTGACCATGTGTTCCAGGACCGGCTGCGCGACTTTCGCATCCATCGCCAGGTAACCGAGCATGGTTGCCATGTTCGGCTTGATCATGCCGGCGCCCTTGCTGATGCCCGTCAGCGTCACCGTTTTGCCGTCAATGGTGACCGTGCGCGATGCCGCCTTCGGCTGCGTGTCGGTGGTCATGATCGCCTCGGCTGCGTTGTACCAGTTATCCGCCTTCAGGTTGACCAGCGCCTGCGGCAGTCCGGCCTTGATCCTATCCACCGGCAACTGCTCGAGGATGACGCCGGTCGAGAACGGCAGGATCTGCGACGGATCGCATTCGAGCAGGTCCGCCAGCGCCGTACATGTGGCATTTGCGTTCGCCAGGCCGGTCTCGCCAGTACCCGCATTGGCGTTGCCGGTATTGATGACGAGCGCGCGGATCGGCACCCCGGACATCCGCAGCCCCTCCAAGTGCGCCTTGCACACTTGCACCGGCGCGGCGCAGAAGCGGTTCGTCGTGAACACGCCGGCGACCGTCGCCGTCGGCGCCAATTTCATCACCAGCAAGTCCTTGCGGTTCGCTTTACGCACGCCAGCTTCGGCGTGACCGAGTTCAATGCCTGCGACGGGTTTCAGGTCGGCGGCGACAGGAAGGGGGAGATTGACGGCCATAGGATTCTGTTACGTAAGAAGTGGGCGATGAATAAGGAGGGTCAGGATAAATCGGAACGATATTGTAAACGCATCACCCGCAGCTGCGCGCCTGCTGTTGCAGATGTCGTCACGCGGGACGATCTGGCCGCGAATATGCACAAACAAGAAAGGGCAGGATAACCTGCCCTTTCTTTTCTGCCTGCATTTTCAGCCTTCACCCAGCGCATACAAGGTGCGCCTTGCACATTCTCAGAGCTTCACGCGAGCTTGCCGTGGCACTGCTTGTACTTCTTGCCACTACCACACGGGCATGGATCGTTTCGCCCAACCTTCGGCATGGAATTCACCACCGGCTGCTGGCGCGGCTCATCCGCGTCCGCAGTCGGTGCCAACAACTCTTCCGGCGCAGCGTTCGGGTTGAAGTCGGCATGCTGGTAATGCACATTTTCGACATGCGGCTGCGCCATCTGCGCCTCGGCCGCATCGATCTCTTCACGCGACTGGATGCGGACCGTCATCACGATACGCACCACTTCGTTCTTGATCAGGTCGAGCATCTGGCCGAACAGTTCGAATGCCTCACGCTTGTACTCTTGCTTCGGATTCTTCTGTGCATAGCCGCGCAGGTGGATGCCTTGACGCAGGTGATCCAATGCAGCCAGGTGTTCGCGCCAGTGGGTATCGATGCTCTGCAGCATCACGCTGCGCTCAAAGCCGGCAAACGCGTCCTTGCCGATGATGGCAACCTTCGCAGCATAGCTTTCGTCCGCCGCCTTCAGCACCCGCTCCAGCAGGTCGTCGTCAGCGAGGTTCGGCTCCGCCTCCAGCATCTTCGACAGCGGCACGTCCAGCTGCCACTCATTCGCGAGGACCGATTCCAGTGCCTTGATATCCCACTGTTCTTCCATCGACTCGGCCGGCACATAGGTGCGGAACAGATCGGTGAATACGCCGCGGCGCAACGAAGTGATCAGGTCGGCGACATCCTGCGCTTCGAGCAGCTCGTTACGCTGCTGGTAAATCACCTTGCGCTGGTCGTTGGCGACGTCGTCATATTCCAGCAATTGCTTGCGGATGTCGAAGTTGCGTGCTTCGACCTTGCGCTGGGCAGACTCGATGGAACGGCTCACGATTCCCGCCTCGATCGGTTCGCCTTCCGGCATCTTCAGGCGATCCATGATCGCGCGCACGCGGTCACCTGCAAAAATGCGCAGGAGCGGATCGTCCAGCGAAAGATAGAAGCGTGACGAACCCGGGTCGCCCTGACGGCCGGAACGGCCGCGCAACTGGTTGTCGACACGGCGGGACTCATGCCGCTCAGTACCGATGATATGCAGGCCGCCGACGGACACGACATGGTCGTGCAACGACTGCCACTCGTCGCGCAGCTTCTGCGCCTGCGCCTGCTTTTCAGCGTCGGACAGCTTGTCATCTGCTTCAATGAACTGGATCTGCTTTTCGACGTTACCACCCAGCACAATGTCGGTACCACGGCCAGCCATGTTGGTCGCGATCGTAATCATCTTCGGACGGCCGGCTTGCGCGATGATCTCTGCCTCGCGCGCATGCTGTTTTGCATTCAGCACGTTGTGCGGCAGGTTATTCTTCGCGAGGATCTTGGACAGCAGCTCGGAGTTTTCGATGGAGGTTGTACCGACCAGGACCGGCTGGCCGCGCTCGTAGCAGTCCTTGATGTCGATGAGCATCGCGTTGTATTTCTCTTGCGCGCTCTTGTACACCTGGTCCTGGCGATCTTTGCGCTGGCTCGGCCGGTTCGGCGGGATCACGACGGTTTCGAGGCCGTAGATTTCCTGGAATTCGTAGGCTTCCGTGTCAGCGGTACCGGTCATGCCGGCAAGCTTGCCGTACATGCGGAAGTAGTTCTGGAACGTGATGGATGCCAGCGTCTGGTTCTCGTTCTGGATCTTCACGCGCTCCTTGGCTTCGACCGCCTGGTGCAGGCCATCGGACCAGCGGCGGCCGGTCATCAGGCGGCCGGTGAATTCATCGACGATCACGACTTCGCCGTTCTGCACCACGTAATGCTGGTCCTTGTGGAACAAGGTATGCGCACGAAGAGCGGCATAGAGGTGATGGATCAGCGTGATGTTGGCCGGGTCGTACAGCGATGCGCCTTCCGGCAATAGCCCCATGCGGGTGAGGATCTGCTCGGCCTTCTCGTGGCCGGCCTCTGTGAGCAGCACCTGGTGCGACTTCTCGTCCTTGGTGTAGTCGCCCGGCACTTCGATCTTGCCCTTGCCATCAGGAGTTTCTTCGCCGATCTGCAGCGTCAGCAGGGGCGGCACTTCATTCATCTTGAGGTACAAGTCGGTGTGATCTTCCGCCTGGCCGGAAATGATCAGCGGCGTTCTCGCTTCATCGATCAGAATCGAGTCCACTTCGTCGACGATGGCAAAATTCAACCCGCGCTGCACGCGGTCGCCCGCGTCATAGACCATATTGTCCCGCAGGTAGTCAAAGCCGAATTCGTTGTTCGTGCCGTAGGTGATATCGGACGCATAGGCGCGCTGCTTGTCGTCATGCGCCATTTGCGACAGGTTAACTCCGGTGGTCAGGCCGAGCCAGCCATACAACTTGCCCATCCACTCCGCGTCGCGCTGCGCCAGATAGTCGTTCACCGTCACGACATGCACGCCCTTCCCGCCCAGCGCATTCAAGTACGCCGCAAGGGTCGCCATCAGCGTCTTGCCTTCGCCGGTGCCCATCTCCGCAATCTTGCCGAAATGAAGAACCATGCCGCCGATCAACTGGACGTCGAAATGGCGCATTTTAAGGACCCGCTTGCTGGCCTCACGGCAAACCGCAAACGCTTCCGGAAGAAGCTGGTCCAGAGTCGCCCCTTTGGCGATGCGGTCCTTGAACTCCGGCGTCTTGGCTTGCAATTCGGCGTCGGACAGCTTCTCCATTGCCGGCTCCAGCGCATTGATTTCGCGGACGGTTTTTTGATATTGCTTGATCAGTCGTTGATTGCGACTGCCGAAAATCTGGGTCAGTAATGACATGCTTGAATTCTTAAAATGGCGCCGCGAAAACGCATCTGTCGCTGTCACGTCTTCGCAGAGGCCGGACTTTGGCTAAATTGCAGATTTTATCATGCAGCGCCAAGGGTGCCGCCTGATATGGAACCGGAAGGATAAAAGATTACGCACTTGCAAGAGACATCCGGATCGGACGTCGCCGGCATGCATAACTGGAGGGGAATATGAGGGTTAACGCCGATGAAACAACCCCGCCCCGCCGGACTTTTCCGGAGAACCTCGGGGCGGTGCTTACTTATTGAGCGCCAGAACTGCCAGCTTTGCCTGATCGGAACCCGCAGCAAGGAACTTGTGCGGGTTCTGCTGGACTCCTTTTACCAAGACCTCGAAGTGCAAATGTGCCCCTGTCGAACGTCCTGTGGAGCCAATATCTGCCACATGCTGGCCGCGCTTGACGATATCGCCGACCTTCGACAGCAGGCGCGAGGCGTGGGCATAGCGACTAACGATACTGTTGCCGTGATCGATCTCGAGCATGTTGCCGTATTGAGGATGGTATTCAGCGGTGATCACGACACCACCAGCTGCCGCAACGATCGGCGTACCAATAGGAGCGGCGAAGTCGATGCCTTCATGAAATGCCTGGCGACCGGTAAACGGATCATGCCTCCAGCCAAAGCCGGAGGCGTTATAACCCACATTAACCGGTTGGATGGTGGGCAGGAGCTTCGATTGGATCTTGTGATTCATCAGTGCGGACTCAACCACATTCATGTAATCGGCACGATGTTCGACATTCATTGCCATGGCGTCGAGCAAGTCCTTGAACTCACTCATGCTCAAAGGCTGATCCTTGTCCGCCGGTTTTTCAACACCACCGCGCCCAGGCAACTCCTTGAAATTGAATTCCTGCGGCTTGACGCCTGCCAGACCCTGAACACGCTCGCCCAGCGCGTCCAGTCGCATCAGTTGCGCCTGCATTTCGCCAAGCTTCATCGCCATTGCGGCGAGGTTTTCTTTTACGTAGCGGTCTTTTTTGTTGACGTCATCCTGTGTAGCGGAAGCTACGATTTCACGCACCAATGGGAGATCAAGGTCGGCAGCGTGGCGGAACGTCAGGTAGTACAACAACGACGCGGCCATGATGACGGAGACAACGAAAACTACGCCCACCAACATCAGATGCCAGCGCGTCAGTGTGAGCGTCTTGGCATTGAAGCGGGGGTGCAACAGAATAATTTGCATTACAACTCCTCCGATTCGTCCATCGTGGATGAGGTGTGATAAGGTTGGAGCATGGTTCGCCCTCCCTCATTTCTTTCCTCTCAGCAACGTCCTCAGTCTACACGTGCCTCACGGAAATTCGGTGGCAGTGTTACAGCTGTTACAGGTGTTACAGATTTCCTGCGCACGCACGACAGACTCGCGGCGCTATTGCCGGCCGTTGCTCGGATTGCAAGCTTGCAGAAAGAGTGTTCGGCAATTCTTCCCGCACTATTTGATGCATGTTCTGTAATGCAGTTCGAAGCGGGGAACTTGGTACTCTCAACCCCCAATGCAGCTCTTGCGGCTAAATTGAAACAACAGCTGCCAAAATTGCAAGAATCCCTGCTCAAACGGGGATGGCAGGTTAACGCAATACGAATTAAAGTGCAAGTTGGAAAGATTGTAGAAAAGAAACCACAGCCAAAGCAGCTTGTCCTCCCCGACCGAGCCCTCTCGGCCCTGAGTGATCTCAACAATTCACTGGACGATTCGCCACACAACCAAGCGCTGAAAAACGCAGTCGCTGCAATGCTGCAACGACATCGCAAGGCACCCTAAGCGCTATGCCACTTAGGAAAGGTCGGAAAAAGGGAAAAGATTTAGCAGCTTTACTGCTTTATCTTAGGTAAACGCCCATTCCTGCCCCGCCTGACGCACATACGCTCCCGGGGCGGTATCGATCGAATTGAACGTAACGATCTCGTAAGCATCCGGCTGTGCAAGCAAGGCACGGAGCAGTTGGTTGTTGAGCCCGTGGCCGGACTTGTGTGCGACATAGCTGGCAAGCAAAGGATGGCCGACCAGGTATAGGTCGCCAATCGCGTCCAGGATTTTGTGGCGGACGAACTCGTTGTCATAACGCAACCCATCCGGATTCAGGATCCGATACTCGTCCATCACGATGGCATTTTCCAGCGAACCGCCCCGGGCCAGCCCCATGCCACGGAGGGTTTCGACATCCTGCATGAAGCCGAACGTACGGGCACGCGCGATCTCCCGGATATATGACTCGGAACCGAAGTCAACCTCGGCCGTCTGGCCGGTGCCATCGACCGCCGGGTGATTGAACTCGATGAAGAACTTCAGCTTGAAGCCGTTGTAAGGCTCGAGGCGAGCCCATTTTTCCTGAGCGCCCTGTCCTTCGCGGACTTCGACCGGCTTTTTGACGCGAATGAATTTCTTCGGTGCGTTTTGCTCCTGCAATCCGGCTTGCTGCAGCAGGAATACGAAGGTGGAGGCAGAGCCGTCCATGATCGGGATTTCTTCTGCGGTCAGGTCGACATACAGGTTGTCGATCCCCAGCCCGGAGCAGGCGGACATCAGGTGTTCGACCGTCGATACCTTGGCACCGTCCTTGTTCAGGGTGGATGCCATGCGGGTATCCCCGACACCGTTGGCCGAGGCGGGCAGTTCCACCGGTGGATTCAGGTCCACGCGACGGAAGACAATGCCTGTATCCGGCGCAGCCGGGCGAAGGGTCAGCTCCACCTTGGTCCCGGAATGCAATCCGACGCCGGTGGTCTTGACGAGTTGTTTGACGGTGCGTTGCTTGAGCATTGTGGAAGTATAGCAACTAACCCGCAAGTCATTTGCTCGGAAGCGCCCGATGTTGGGCATACACCACGCAAAAATCTCAATAACGCGTCTGTCACAAACCCACTGTTGTCATTCCAGCCATTGCTGCGACCGCTGCACCGCGCGCCGCCAAGTGGCAAGACGTTCTGACCTTTCATCCATGGACATGGCTGGCTCAAAGCGCTTTTGTACCTGCCACTGCGCGGAAATTTCCTGCATTGAGCCCCAGAAGCCAACCGCAAGCCCCGCGAGGTATGCTGCGCCGAGTGCGGTCGTTTCCGTCACGACCGGCCGTACGACAGGCACGCCAAGCACATCGGCTTGGAACTGCATCAACAAGTCGTTGCGCGCGGCACCTCCATCCACCCGCAGCTCGCTCAATTCGATTGCTGCATCCTTTTGCATTGCGTCCAGAACGTCCGCACTCTGGTAAGCGATGCTCGCCAATGTCGCACGTGCGATATGCGCCTTCGTCGTGCCACGGCTGATGCCGACAATCGTGCCGCGCGCGTAGGCATCCCAATACGGCGCCCCCAACCCGGCGAATGCGGGTACGACAAACACACCGCCGGTATCCGGCACACTGGAGGCGAGCGTCTCCACCTCGGCAGAACTCTGGATGATTCCCAGGCCATCGCGCAACCACTGCACTGCCGCACCGGCATTAAACACGCTGCCCTCGAGCATGTAATCCGATTGCCCGGCAACTGTCCAGCCGACCGTCGTCAGCAAGTTGTTGCGGGATGCGATTGCCTGCGATCCAGTGTTCATCAACATGAAGCACCCGGTACCATAAGTATTCTTTGCCATACCCGGCCGATGGCACGCCTGTCCGAACGTGGCCGCCTGCTGGTCGCCTGCAATCCCCGCGATCGGGATGGCTGCGCCAAACAATTCGGCAGACGTATGGCCGACAATCCCGCTGCTTGCCACCACTTTCGGCAACAAGCTTCTTGGGACGGTCAGCAGAGACAACAACTCGTCATCCCACTGCATCGCATGAATGTCGTACATCAACGTGCGCGATGCATTGCTTGTATCGGTCGCGTGCACGCCGCACAGCTTGTAGATCAGCCAGGAATCGATCGTTCCAAATGCCAGTTCGCCGCGCTCCGCGCGTTCACGCGCGCCAGGTACATTGTCGAGCAACCATTTGACCTTGGTCCCAGAAAAGTATGCGTCGAGCACAAGGCCGGTCTTTTTCTGGAACAGCGGCTCCAGGCCCTCTTCGCGCAACGCATCGCACAAACCCGCGGTACGGTGATCCTGCCAGACAATCGCGTTGGCAATCGGCTTGCCGGTGCGGCGATCCCAGATCACTGCGGTTTCCCGCTGATTAGTAATGCCGATGGCGGCAATATCCGCAGCGCGCGTGTCGGTCTGCCGCAGGACTTGCTGAGCGACAGCAAGCTGCGTGGACCAGATCTCATTGGCGTCATGCTCGACCCAGCCGGAATGCGGAAAGATTTGCCGGAACTCCTGCTGCGCGATGCCGCAGAGCTGCCCGGCATGGTCGAACAGAATGGCGCGGGAACTGGTTGTTCCCTGGTCGAGGGCGAGGATGTACTTGGTCATGGTGTGCAGGATCTCGGTAACGTGGTCGTACAGGAATCTGGAATGGTCAACGACTGCCGTTTCAAATTGCAAAAAGGGCGCGGCACAAGCCGCGCCCAGCTGTGGCTAGCTGCGATATTACTTCACACGCCCTTCTTTCCACGCCTGCAGGAGCGTATCGTAGGCAATCGTCTCGCCTTTCGGTTTCTCGTTTGTCAGTTTTTTCCATGGCGCGCCAGCATCTGACAGATACTTGCCCGGGTCCGCCTTGGCATTGAGCTTCGGCGCGCAGTTCTTCATGCCGGCGCGTTCCAGGCGCGCCATGACCTGATCCATTTCTTCGGCCAGGGTATCCATCGCTGCCTGCGGCGTTTTCTCGCCGGTCACCGCGGTTGCAACGTTCTTCCACCACAGTTGTGCCAGCTTCGGATAGTCCGGCACATTGGTTCCGGTGGGCGTCCACGCGACGCGAGCCGGGCTCCGATAGAACTCGATCAGGCCGCCATACTTTGCTGCATTCTTGGTGAAGTACTCATGGCGGATGTCGGAATCGCGCACGAAAGTCAGACCCACGATCGATTTCTTGAGCGAAGTCGTCTTCGCGTTCACGAACTGTGCATACAGCCAGGCCGCCGCCTTGCGGTCGTCCGGCGTGGATTTGAAGAAGGTCCACGAGCCGACGTCCTGGTAACCGTTCTGCATGCCCTCCTTCCAGTATGGGCCGTGCGGACCGGGTGCCATGCGCCACTTCGGCGTGCCGTCCTGGTTGATGACCGCCGACGCCTTGGTCATCGGCGCAGTAAACGCGGTGTACCAGAAAATCTGCTGCGCGATCTCGCCTTGCCCCGGCACCGGCCCGGCTTCCGAGAACGTCATGCCGTTGGCTTGCGGTGGTGCGTACTTTTTCATCCACTCCACGTATTTGGTGAGTGCATACACTGCAGCGGGCGAGTTCGTCGCACCGCCACGGGCCACCGATGCGCCAACCGGTGTGCACTTGTCTGCAGCCACACGGATGCCCCACTCGTCCACCGCGAGACCATTCGGAATACCCTTGTCGGCCGTGCCCGCCATCGACAGCCATGCGTCGGTAAAGCGCCAGCCGAGGGACGGATCCTTCTTGCCGTAGTCCATGTGGCCGTAAACTTTCTTGCCGTCGATCTCCTTCACATCGTTGGTAAAGAAGTTGGCGATATCTTCGTAAGCGGACCAGTTCACCGGCACGCCGAGCTCATAGCCATATTTGGCCCTGAACTTTTCCTTCAGGTCCTTGCGCTCGAACCAGTCGGCGCGGAACCAGTACAGGTTGGCAAACTGCTGGTCCGGCAGCTGATAAAGCTTGCCGCCAGGTGCCGTGGTGAAGCTGGTGCCGATGAAATCCTTCAGGTCGAGATTGGGGTTCGTAAATTCCTTTCCCTTGCCCGCCATGTAATCCGACAGCGGTTCGATCGCGCCATAGCGGTAGTGGGTGCCGATCAGGTCGGAGTCGGAAATCCAGCCGTCATAGATACTCTTGCCGGACTGCATGGATGTCTGCAGTTTTTCGACGACATCGCCCTCCTGGATGAGGTCGTGCTTGACCTTGATTCCGGTAATTTCCTCGAAGGCCTTCGCCATGGTCTTCGATTCGTAAACATGGGTGTCGATCGTTTCCGATACGACGTTGATTTCCTTGACGCCCTTCGCCTTCAATTTGGCGGCGGCATCGATGAACCATTTCATTTCATCGAGCTGCTGCTGCTTGCTCAATGTCGATGGCTGGAATTCCTGTGTTACCCACTTCTCCGCCGCTTTCATGTCGGCCCAGCTCGCGCCGGAAGCCAGCATGGCGGCAGCGGCCAACGCTGTCAGTCGTAGTCTCATATCTCCACCTTCTTGTTTGTGCCTTCCCATGAAATCGAACACGCGACGGAGGGAAGGTTAACCGCCGGGCGCTGCGACAACTGTCACCCCCAACGCATCACAATCAACAACACGACAAATCCCACTGCCGCGCCGATCCATTGCTCCAGATCGGTAAGGCCGGCCCACGCGAGATTCACATAGGCCGCCGTCAGCAAGCCAATGAAAAGACGGTCGCCGCGCGTCGTGCGGATCGGCAGGAAGCCCTTGCGCTCAAGGCTTGGCGACTTCATCTGCCAGATCGTCATCCCGGCCAGCATCGCGGCAATCGCAGTGAAGAAGATGGCGACCGGCGGCGTCCACGCCATCCATGAAAACGTCTCTTCCATGTCAAACCCTCCCCATGGCAAAGCCCTTGGCGATGTAATGCCGCACGAACCAGATCACTAGCGCGCCCGGCACGATGGTCAGCACGCCGGCGGCGGCCAGTACGCCCCAGTCCATGCCGGCGGCGGACACGGTGCGGGTCATGGTGGCGGAGATCGGCTTGGCGCTGACGGACGTCAGTGTGCGCGCCAGCAACAGCTCGACCCAGCTGAACATGAAGCAGAAGAATGCGGTGACGCCGATGCCGGACTTGATCATCAGCAGGAAGATCTTCACGAAGAATTTCGGGAAACTGTAGCCGTCGATATATGCAGTCTCGTCAATCTCCTTCGGGATGCCCGACATGAAACCTTCCAGGATCCACACCGCCAGCGGCACGTTGAACACCATGTGCGCCAACGCCACTGCCAGGTGCGTGTCCATCAACCCGACCGTGGAATAGAGCTGGAAAAACGGAAGAAGGAATACGGCCGGCGGCGTCATGCGGTTGGTCAGCAGCCAGAAGAACAGGTGCTTGTCGCCCAGGAAGGAATAGCGTGAGAACGCATAGGCGGCCGGGAGGGCAACCGCTACCGACAGCACCATGTTGATCAGCACGTAGATGATCGAGTTGATGTAACCGTCGTACCAGGACGCGTCGGTGAAGATTGTCTTGAAGTTGTCGAACGTAAGGTTCGCCGGCCACATTGTCAGCGCGCCAACGATCTCCTCGTTGGTCTTCAATGACATGTTGAGCATCCAGTAGATCGGAAGCAACGACAGCAGCAGGTAGATCGCCAGGACCGGCCGCGTGAAGAATTTGCTCATCATTTCTTGTCTCCCGTGCCGACGCGCTGCATCCAGTTGTACAGAACGAAGCAGAACAGCAGGATGATCAGGAAGTAGATCAGCGAAAACGCTGCCGCCGGACCAAGGTCGAACTGGCCGACTGCTTTCTGCGTCAGGTACTGCGACAGGAAGGTCGTCGCGTTGCCTGGCCCGCCGCCAGTGAGAACGAACGGCTCGGTGTAGATCATGAAGCTGTCCATGAAGCGCAGCAGCACGGCGATCATCAGCACGTTGCGCAGCTTGGGCAACTGGATGAAGCGAAACACCGCCCAGCGTGACGCGCCATCGATGCGCGCGGCCTGGTAGTAGGCGTCGGGGATCGCGCGCAAGCCGGCGTAGCACAACAGTACGACGAGCGGCGTCCAGTGCCAGACGTCCATCACTAGCACGGTCAACCACGCGTCGAGTGAGTCGCCGGTGTAGTTGTAGGCAAAACCCATCTCGTTGACCGCATAGCCGAGCAGCCCGATATCGCTGCGGCCAAAGATCTGCCAGATGGTGCCGACGACGTTCCACGGGATCAGCAGCGGGAGCGCGATCAGCACCAATGCCAGCGATGCCCGCCATCCCTGCGCCGGCATGGTCAGCGCGATCAGGATGCCGAGCGGGATTTCAATCGCGAGCACGGACAGAGAAAACAGCATCTGGCGATACAGCGCGCCATGCAACTCGCTGTCGCGCATCACGAGCTTGAACCATTCCGTGCCGACGAACACGTGCTGCGTTGGACTGAGGATGTCTTGGACAGAGTAGTTCACGATCGTCATCAGCGGCAGGATGGCAGAGAATGCCACACAGGCGATGACGGGCAGGATCAGGAACCACGCGCGGTTGTTGTAGGTTTTCATGTCATGCCACCCGCCTGTCATTAACGTAGTACAGCGTGCGTTCCGGAGGCAGCCGCAGCCAGACCTGCTCGCCTGGCTCGGCATGGAGACGCCGCAGCTTCCCGGCGATTGTGTGGTTGCCGAGCCTGAACTCCGCAAGGCAGTGCGTGCCGAGGTTACGCACGGAGAGCAACGTGGCTGCTGCCGTGTCTGCGCCCGCCTCGAATGTACATTCGACAAATTCCGGTCGGATTCCGAGCTTCGCGTTGCCGCTGGTGCCTTTCAGTGCGGCGCGCGCCGTACCGGAAAGCGGGATGCTCGCTCCCTCAAGCGTCGCCACTTCACCGTTAATCGCGCAGGGAAGAAGATTCATACCGGGATTGCCGATGAAGTAACCGACGAAGGTATGCTCCGGAGCCTCGAACAATTGCTGCGCAGTTCCTGCCTGTACGACCTCACCCTGCGTCATGACCACGACCTTGTCGGCAAAAGTGAGGGCCTCAACCTGGTCGTGTGTCACGTAGATCAAGGACAGTTTCAATTCCCGATGGATTTCCTTGAGCTTGCGCCGCAGGAGCCACTTCAGATGCGGATCGATCACCGTCAAAGGCTCATCAAACAGCACGGCGGCCACATCAGGACGCACCAGTCCTCGCCCGAGGGAGATCTTTTGCTTCGCGTCCGCAGACAATCCGCTGGCACGTTGCTTCAGCGCGCTGCCAAGGTCGAGGAGTTCCGCGACCTGTTCAACCCTGTGGTTGATGTCGGCGGATTTCCACCGCCGGTTACGTAATGGGAACGCGAGATTGTCGAAGACCGTCATCGTGTCGTAGATGACAGGGAACTGAAATACCTGCGCAATATTGCGCGCTTCAGGAGGAAGGCTGGTGACATCCTTTCCGTCAAACAGCACCCTTCCATGCGAAGGCCGCACCAGACCGGAAATAATGTTCAGCAAGGTGGTCTTGCCGCACCCGGAAGGCCCGAGCAGCGCATAGGCGCCGCCATCATCCCACTGCATGGACATCGGACGCAGCGCGTAATCGGTTGGGCTGGTGGGGTTCGGCTTGTACGCGTGCGCAAGTTCGACGAGGTCAATGCGAGCCATGTTTAGTCTCCTTTCATTGACTGTTGCGGTGCATGCAGCAATGCGCCGTCTGCAGAGAAAAGAAGGAACTCATCCGGGCGGCAATACAGGCTGCACAACGAACCCAACTCCGGGTTGTGCACTCCGGGAAGCTGCGCCACGAGGGCGACGCCGTCACGATGTGCGTGCACGAAGGTCTCCGACCCGCTGATCTCGGCAAGGTCTACCTCTGCCTCGATGGCGATTTCTGACGGATGGCGGCGCGTCAGGTGCAGGCTGTGCGCGCGCAGGCCAAGGACAATGTTCTTGTGGTGTGACGCGCCCTGCCTTTGCCCAGCATTCAATGGAATGCGCAATCCGCCTCCAGCATGCGCGATGCCTTGAGGGTCAATCTCGGCCTTTAACAGATTGATTGGAGGGTCGCTGAACGTGCGTGCGGTTTGGATCGAGTCCGGTGCGTTGAAAACGTCGATCGTCCGACCTTGCTGCAGAAGGCGTCCTTCGTGAAGCACGGTGACATGGCCTCCGAGCTGGAGAGCCTCCAGCGGCTCCGTGGTCGCATAGACGACTGTTGTGCGTCCGTCTGCGAAGAGGTCGGTCAGCTCCCGCCGGAGTTCTTCGCGCAGCTTGTAGTCCAGATTGACCAGTGGCTCGTCGAGCAGCAGCAACCCGGCGCCCTTGATCAATGCCCGTGCCAGCGCAGTGCGTTGCTGCTGGCCTCCAGAGAGTTCTGCCGGGGAACGTTGCAGATAGGGCGTGATATGCAGGCGCTCGGCCATGTCATTCACGCGCTTTTTCACTTCTGCTTCAGGAGCGCGCTTGATGCGCAGCGGAGAAGCGATGTTGTCGAAAACGGAGAGCGACGGATAGTTGATGAACTGCTGGTACACCATGGCGAGGTCCCGTTCGCGCACGGACACGCCGGTCACATCCTGTCCGTCGGCGAGAACCCTTCCGGTGGTGGGGCGGTCCAACCCGGCCATCAGACGCATCAATGTGGTTTTGCCTGCCAGCGTCGTGCCGAGCAGTACATTGATCGCGCCTGGCGCCAGCGTCAGCGAGAGCGGGTAAATATGGTCGTCCGCACCATATTTTTTGCCGACATTTTCTAATGCCAGGTGCACGGTGTCTTCCTCCTATATTTTTTCTATGTGCGCCTGGCTAGGTTTGCTGGCACATTCGCTGATACGGCTGGTCCGTCCGGTTGGCGCGTATCCATGCGTTGAGCCTAGCGTCAGTACCGTGCGGCAAGTGCAGGCCCAATTTGGAGCGCCTCCACAGTATGTCGGTTGCCGTGCTGGCCCATTCGAGTTGCATCAAATAATCGACTTCCGCTTCGTACAAACCGGGCGCGATCTCGTCGCCCATATCGGCGATTCCTGCTCGGCCGGCGAGCAGCATGCCGGTTCGCGTGCCGTAGGCGCGTGCATAGCGCGCGACGAGCGTTGGCGGCAGCCAGGCGTATTTCTCTTGCAGGCCGTGTACATAGCGGTCGAATTCAAGGACCGAACGGTTATTGGGCCGCGTTCCATACAGGTCGCCGCCTGGCAGGCAGGCATGCGCAGTCCATGGACCGGAACGTGCCGGCACCAACCCGGCGATTATGTCGACGGCCTCTTCTGCAAGTTTGCGAAAGGTCGTGATCTTCCCGCCGAATATCGACAACAAGGGAGCACCGCCTTTTGTATCGAGCTGCAAGCGGTAATCGCGCGTGACGGCAGAGGCAGTGGAGGCCTCGTCCTCAACCAGCGGACGTACTCCGGAATAACTCCAGACAACGTCGGATGGACTGATCTGCGCACGGAAATAGCGGCCGGCGAGGTTGCAGAGGTAGCTGATTTCGTCCTGGTTGATGGCGACAGAGTTGACGTCGCCCTGGTAATCGAGGTCGGTCGTGCCGATCAGCGTGAAGTCCTGTTCATAGGGGATCGCAAAGACAATGCGACCGTCCGGGTGCTGGAAGATATAGGCGTTCGGGTGGTCGAACAGGCGGCGGACCACGATGTGGCTGCCCTTGATGAGCCTCAGCGATTTTTCGGACGGCCGCTGCAAGGCGGTTTGCAGGAAGTGCGCCGCCCACGGACCTGCGGCATTAACGAGGCAGCGGGCCCGCACAGTCATGCTGCGGCGCGTGTCAGGGCGAAGTTCCGCAATCCAATGTGTCCCCTCCCGGCGGGCGAAAATGCAGCGCGTATGAGTGAAAACGCGTGCCCCACGGTCGGCTGCGTCCACCGCATTCAGCACGACAAGCCGAGCATCATCAACCCAGCAATCCGAATAGATGAAGCCACGCGAAAACTCCGGCTTGAGCGGCCTGCCCGCCTCGTGCTGCCGCAGGTCGACACCGCGCGAGCCCGGTAACAGCTCACGCCGCGCAAGACTGTCATACAGGAAAAGACCCGCGCGCAGCATCCATGCTGGGCGCTGACCTTTGTCGAACGGCATCACGAAACGCATCGGCCACATGATGTGAGGAGCCGACCGCAGCAACACTTCGCGTTCGATTAATGCCTTGCGGACGAGCCCGAATTCATAATGCTCGAGATACCGCAACCCGCCGTGAATCAACTTGGAGGAGGCGGAGGAGGTATGCGCTGCAAGATCGTCCTTTTCGCACAGCACCACTGACAGGCCGCGCCCCGCCGCATCTCGCGCGATACCAGCACCGTTGATTCCGCCGCCCACAATCAGCAGATCGCAGTCGATGTTTTCCTGCCTTTGGTCCATCTTGTTCTCGCAGCGCCCAAGGAATAGTTGTAAGATTAGAAACGCTACGATACGGTATAAATGGAAATCAAATCAACAACTTTTATCACCGCACTTGTTCGTTTCCTTTCGTTTTTCATTATATTAGGAAGGTTCAGGGACTTGAGGGGAGAAATGGAATGACGCTTAATCCACGTCAACGCCGCTTGCTGGATGTAGTCCGGCAACACATGACCATGTCAGTGGAAGAGCTCGCGCAGCAGCTGGACGTGACCCCACAAACCGTGCGGCGGGACGTGAAAATGATGGAGGAAGCAAAATTGCTGGCCCGCTATCACGGCGGCGTCGGCCTGCCCTCCTCCGTGGAAAATATCGATTACAGCCAGCGCCAGATCCTGAATATCGATGCCAAGCGCCGCATTGCCCGGGCCGTGGCCAAACAGGTGCCGGCGGGCTGCTCCCTGCTGATCAACATCGGCACCACCACCGAGGAGGTCGCACGTGCGCTGGCGCACCACCAGGCGCTGCATGTGGTGACCAACAACCTCAACGTTGCCGCGATCCTTGCGGACAATCCAAAATGCGAAGTGATCATCGCCGGCGGCGTGGTGCGCGGACGCGACCGCGGTATTGTCGGCGAGGCCACCATCGACTTCATCCGCCAGTTCAAGGTGGACATCGGCATCATTGGCATTTCGAGCATCGAGCCCGACGGTACGCTGCGCGACTTCGATCCGCGCGAGGTCAAGGTGGCGCAGGCCATCATCGAACAGTCGCGGGAAGTCTGGCTGGTGGCGGATTGCGACAAGTTCGGCAGGCAGGCGCTGGTGCGCATGGCGCATGTGTCGCAGATCGACATGCTGTTTACCGATGCGCGTCCGCCGGAGGAACTGGCGCAGGTGCTAAAGGAAGCGCACGTCAAAGTGGTGATCGCTCCCTGAAGAAAAAACGGCGCGTGATGCGCCGTTTTTGTTTATTACGTGCCGCTATTCCTGGTCAGCCCAACTGTCCCAGCAGGGTTTCCGCATTCGACACTTCAAACTTGCCCGGTTGTTCGACGTTGAGCTGTTTGACGACGCCGTCCTCGACCAGCATCGAATAACGCTGCGAGCGGATGCCCATGCCTTTGGCCGTTAGGTCAAACTCCAAGCCGAGCGCCTTGGTGAAAGCTGCGCTGCCGTCAGCCATCATGCGCACGACGCCGGTCGCTTTCTGGTCGCGGCCCCAGGCGCCCATCACGAACGCATCGTTGACCGAGATGCACCAGATTTCATCAACGCCCTTCGCCTTCAGCTTCTCGGCATTGGCGACATAGCCGGGCACATGCTGCGCTGAACAGGTCGGGGTAAACGCACCGGGCAGGCCAAAAATGGCAATCTTCTTGCCCTTCGCCAGCTCGCTGACCTTGAAGGTATTCGGGCCGAGGGAACAACCTTCCGTTGCGACTTCGATGTACTCCGACAGTGTTCCTTCGGGCAGGCGATCGCCGATCTTGATGGTCATGATGAACTCCTCTTGTCTGATGTTGTAGGGATATTGCCGCGCGGTCTGACGAAACGCCGTGGTTCTGTCATGCTGCATTCCGCCTGACGCCCAAAAAAAACGCCGCACCACCTGGGTGCGGCGTACAGCATGCAGTATGCCCTTATCTTGCTTTTCTTGCAGGAGACGGTTTTTCCGCTACCGTGGCAGCGGATTTTGATCAGTCCGCCTGCTTGCGCAGGAATGCCGGAATGTCGTAGGTTTCCATGCCATTCTTCTCGAGCGCGCGCACCGTTTCCGAGGCGGACTCGCGGCGCCATACGGCGGGCTTGCTCAGGCTTTCGAATGATGGCGACGGCTGGCCGGCGCCGTGGCCGACTGCAGCTTGCGTGATCGGTTCGTTATGCGTACCGGTGCGCAGTACCGGGGTCTGCACCAGCTGCACGTTCTTGCGGCCGCGGCCAAGGCCGGTTGCCACCACGGTCACGCGGATGTCGTCGCCCATGGAATCGTCATAGGCGATACCTTGTGCAATCGATGCATCCGGCGCGGCGAATGCACGTACCGTTGCCATCACTTCCTTGATTTCCTTACCCTTGAGGCTGCGGCTGGCAGTGACATTGACCAGCACACCGCGCGCACCGGACAGGTCGATACCGTCGAGCAGAGGCGATGCGACAGCCTGCTCGGCAGCGATACGTGCACGGTCGACGCCGGATGCGGTCGCCGTACCCATCATCGCCTTGCCCTGCTCGCCCATGATGGTCTTGACGTCATTGAAGTCGACGTTGATGTGGCCCGGCACGTTGATGATCTCGGCAATGCCGGCCACTGCATTGTTGAGCACATCGTCGGCATGCTGCAGCCATTCGATCATGCTGTCGTCTTCGTAGATCTCTTCCAGCTTCTCGTTAAGGATCACGATCAGGGAGTCGACGTGCTGGCTCAGTGCTTCCAGACCTTCATCGGCGATTTCCATGCACTTCGCACCTTCGTACGAAAACGGCTTGGAAACCACGGCGACGGTCAACGCGCCTTGCTCTTTCGCCACTTGCGCAACGATCGGCGCAGCGCCGGTACCGGTGCCGCCGCCCATGCCGGCAGCGATGAACACCATGTGAGCGCCGCGCAGTGCGTCTTCGATGCGCGCGCGGGATTCTTCCGCCAGCTGACGGCCGACTTCAGGCTTCATGCCTGCGCCGAGGCCGGTATCGCCGATCTGGATGATGTTGTGGGCCTTCGATTGCGCCAGTGCCTGCGCATCGGTGTTGGCAGCGATGAATTCGACGCCGGACACACCCTTGTTGATCATGTGCTGCACTGCATTTCCGCCCGCGCCGCCAACGCCGACCACCTTGATGACGGTGCCGAGGTTTGCGTTATCGATCATATCGATTTCCATGCTAACTCCCTTAGATGATGCAGTTTTCAGTCGTTAATCACCACGCGGTGTGGCGACTAGCAACTGCCAACTGCGGTTACTACGTTTAACAATTATTGACTTTAAAAATTACCTAGAAACCACTCTTTCATGCGCTGCCATACCGCCTTCACCGATCCATCTTGACGTGTGACGATATGGCCCCGCAGGTACTGCTTCTTCGCTTCCAGCAACAGACCCAACACGGTCGAGTAACGCGGGCTGCGCACCACATCGGCGAGCTGGCCGCTGTACTCGGGAACACCGAGGCGCGCTGGCTTCAGGAAGATGTCTTCCGCGAGCTCGACCATGCCCGGCATCATTGCCGAGCCGCCGGTCAGCACCACGCCCGAGGACAGCACTTCTTCATAGCCGGATTCGCGCACCACCTGGTGCACCAGCGCAAACAATTCCTCCACACGCGGTTCGATCACAGCCGCCAGCGCCTGGCGCGACAACGTGCGCGGCCCGCGGTCGCCGAGCCCTGGTACTTCAATCGTTTCACCCGGGTCGGCAAGCACCTGCTTGGCCACGCCGAAGCGCAACTTGATTTCTTCCGCCTCCGCCGTCGGCGTACGCAGCGCCATCGCAATGTCGTTGGTGATCTGGTCGCCAGCAATCGGAATCACGGCGGTGTGGCGAATTGCGCCTTCCGTGAAGATCGCAACATCGGTGGTGCCGCCACCGATATCGATCAGCACGACGCCGAGCTCCTTCTCATCCGGGGTCAATACGGAATCGGCGGACGCCATCGGCTGCAGGATCAGGTCCGACACTTCAAGGCCGCAGCGACGCACGCATTTGACAATGTTCTGCACCGCAGACACCGCGCCGGTCACGATGTGCACCTTGACTTCAAGGCGGATGCCGCTCATGCCGATCGGCTCGCGCACGTCTTCCTGGCTGTCGACAATGAATTCCTGCGGAACCGTGTGCAGCAACTGCTGATCGGTCGGGATGTTGACTGCCTTTGCAGTTTCGATGACGCGGGCGACGTCGGTCGCTGTTACTTCCTTGTCCTTGATCGCGACCATGCCGCTGGAGTTGAAGCTGCGGATGTGGCTGCCGGCGATACCGGTATAGACGTTCTTGATCTTGCAGTCGGCCATCAGCTCGGCCTCTTCGAGCGCGCGCTGGATCGACTCGACCGTCGCCTCGATGTTGACGACAACGCCCTTCTTCAATCCCTTGGATTCGTGCTGGCCGAGCCCGATAACCTCATGCCTCCCGTTCGGCATTACCTCGGCGACAACGGCCACTACTTTCGATGTGCCGATGTCGAGTCCGACGATCAGGTTTTTTGCGTCTTTTGTCATGTTGTCCCGCTTACTTTTTCTTTCCGTCCAGTCCAAAGGCCAGTCCCTGCGCCTTGAGCGCCAGGCCATTCGGATACCGCATATCGATACTTTCAATCCTGTCCTGCAAACGCGTCACCAGCTGCGGATATACCCCGATCAACCGCTCAATGCGCTCCTTCAATGTCGTCTCGCTCTGTGCACGCCCAAGTTCGACCTTCATTCCGTTATCGAGCGTTACCGTCCACGCATAGCGATTCGACAGCTGGACCGACTCCGGCGTCAGACTGATCGGCTTGAACCATTCATGCAGCTCACGAAACCGCGCGACCACTTCCTTCTCGCTTCCATCCGGCCCGGAGAACGCGGCGAGCTCATGATCCTCTTCTGCTTCCGCCAGGTTCGCTGTGAAGACATCGCCTTTGGTCGACAGCAAGCGGCCGTCGTCGCCCCACGTTCCCAGCGGCTCATGCTCTTCCACCGTGACGATCAGCTTGTTCGGCCACTCGCGCCGCACGGACGCCTTGCGGACCCAAGGCACAGCCTCGAAGGCCACACGCACAGCATCCAGGTTGGCGGAAAAGAAATTTCCCCTGATCCTCGGCAGAGCCGTCGTGCGCACCGTCGACGCGCTGACGTGCCGCAGCTGCATTCCATCGACACCTTCGAGACGAATCACCTTGAGCGTAAACATCGGCCGCTGCGACACCCACCAGATGCCGGACGCGAGCAGGCTCAGCACCAGCACACCGAGCAAGGCGCTGGTAGTCGCGTTGAGCATTCTGACGTCGTGCCACATGGTCGATATGTATTCCGCTTGCTTTCTTACTGCACTTTCCAGTCCGGTGACGGCTTCAGGTCAAGATCTGCCGAACGCAGGATTTCCACACACAGGTCTTCATAGCTGACACCTGAGGCCTTGGCCGACATCGGCACCAGCGAATGCCCTGTCATGCCGGGCGACGTATTGATCTCCAGAAGGAACGGCTCGTTATCCGTTGCACGCAGCATGAAATCCACGCGCGCCCAGCCGGCGCAGCCTACGGCATTAAAGGCGCGCACTGCAATCGATTGGATCTTCCGGGTCAACGCTTCATCGAGCGGCGCCGGGCACAGGTACTTCGTGTCGTCGCTGAAGTACTTGTTCTGGTAGTCGTAGTTACCTTGTGGCGCGACGATCTCGACGATCGGCAATGCACGTGCGCTGCTGCCTGCACCGAGCACCGGCACGGTTAATTCACGTCCGGTGACGAATTCTTCTGCGAGCACCGCTTCGTCATACTTTGCACACAGGTCGAAGCCGCTCTGCAGGTCTGCTGCAGATGTCACCTTGCTGATGCCGATGGTGGAGCCTTCATGCGGCGCCTTCAGCATCAACGGCAGGCCCAGTTCGTCGGGCAGCTTGCGCAGCTCTTCCGCTGTTGCATTCTTCGCGTCGAGAACAACGAAGCGCGGCGTCGGCAAACCGTGGCTCAGCCAGATGCGCTTCGTCATTACCTTGTCCATACCAATGGACGACGCCATCACGCCGGAACCGGTGTAGGGAATGCCAAGTTGTTCCAGCACGCCCTGCAGCGTGCCGTCCTCACCGTAGCGGCCATGCAGGGCGATGAATACGCGGTCGAATTTTTCGGCTGCGAGTTCCGCAATACTGCGTTCGGCGGGATCGAACCCGTGGGCATCGACACCCTTACTTTGCAGGGCCTTCAGCACGCCGCTGCCGGACATCAGCGATACCTCGCGCTCGGCGGAACGTCCACCGAACAGCACGCCGACTTTGCCAAACTCTTTTTTCAAATCTGTTGCACTCATGATTAAACCTGCACTAATGGTCAGCGCGCCTGGGCCAACTTGCCCGGCACGGCGCTGATTGAACCGGCGCCCATAGTGATCACCACATCACCATCCTTCGCCATGTTCATGATCGTGGCCGGCATTTCTGCGATGTCTTCCACGAAGATAGGTTCGACCTTGCCCAGCACGCGCAATGCGTGGGCCAGGGCTCGGCCATCGGCGGCGACGATGGGCTGCTCGCCTGCCGAATAGACTTCTGCCAGTACCAGCGCGTCCACCGAGGACATGACTTTCACGAAGTCCTCGAACAGATCGCGGGTACGTGTAAAACGGTGCGGCTGGAAAGCAAGGACGATGCGCCGGCCGGGATAAGCACCACGCGCAGCTGCCAGCGTCGCCGCCATTTCCACCGGATGGTGGCCGTAGTCGTCGACCAGAGCAAAACTTCCGCCGTTCGGGAGCTTGATGTCGCCGTAGCGCGTGAAGCGACGTCCGACGCCGTTGAACTCGCGCAGCGCCTTTTGGGTGGCCTTGTCGTCCACACCAAGTTCTCGCGCAATTGCGACGGCGGCACAGGCGTTCTGCACGTTGTGCATGCCCGGCTGGTTCAGGTGCACGGTCAGTGGCGGGTATTCGTCCTGTATGACCGTGAATTCCATGTGCGTATCGACCGCCATTGCATCCACTGCACGAACCTGCGCCTCCGGGTGGAAGCCATAGGTCAGGATCGGCTTGGAGATGAACGGCATGATTTCGCGCACGTTCGGGTCATCGATGCACAGCATCACCACACCATAGAAGGGCAAACGCTGTGTGAACTCGACAAACGCCTGCTTCAGCTTTGCGAAGCTGTGGTCGTAGGTCTCCATGTGGTCGGCATCGATGTTGGTAATCACCTCGATGCACGGCGACAGGTTTAGGAAGGAGGCATCCGACTCGTCGGCTTCTGCGACGATGAAGTCGCCCGCGCCCAGCTTCGCATTGGCACCGGCGCTGTTCAGGCGCCCGCCGATGACGAAGGTCGGATCCAGGCCGCCTTCTGCCAGCACACTCGCGACCAGGCTGGTGGTCGTGGTCTTGCCATGGGTGCCGGCGATGGCGATGCCCTGCTTCAGGCGCATCAGTTCGGCCAGCATGATGGCGCGCGGCACGATCGGAATGTGCTTGGCGCGCGCCGCGATCACTTCCGGGTTGTCGCCCTTGACGGCGGTGGAGGTGACGATCGCATCCGCATTCTGGATATTTTCCGCTGCATGACCGATCGTGATCTTCGCGCCGAGCTCAATCAGGCGCTGCGTCGCCGCATTGCTGCTGAGGTCCGAGCCGGTGATGGTATAGCCCAAGTTCAACAGCACCTCCGCGATGCCGCTCATGCCGCTGCCGCCGATGCCGACGAAGTGAATGTTTTTTACTTTATGTTTCATTTCTTGGTCGCTAATTCTTCTAATACGTTCGCGATTTCTTCATTCGCCTGGCGCCTCCCGATGCCATGCGCCGCCTCTGCCATTACCCGGCATTCGTCCCGGCTCAACGATTGCAGCAGCTCGGCCAGGCGATCCGGGTTCAACTCGCTCTGCGGCAAATGCACCGCCGCTTTCTGCTTCGCCATCCACTGCGCGTTGTCGCGCTGATGGGATGTGGTCGAGGCAACCAGCGGCACCAGCACACTCGCCACGCCTGCAGCAGTCAGTTCGGACACCGTGATCGCACCGGCACGGCAAATCACCAGGTCGGCCTGTGCATACCGCCGCGGCATGTCATCAATGAAATCGACCACCTCCGCCTGCACCTGTGCTTTCGCATACGCCTCGCGCAATGCTTCGATGTGCTGCTTGCCCGACTGATGCGTCACAACCGGTCGCACTTCTGCCGGAATCCGGGCCAATGCTGCAGGCAAGGTTTCATTCAACACCTTCGCCCCGAGACTTCCGCCGACTACCAGCAATCGTAACGGCCCGGAGCGCACTTCATAGCGTTGAACAGGTGGGGGAACATCGATGATTTCCTGACGTACCGGGTTACCCGTGACCAAAGCCTTGTCCGCTGCGTTGCCAAAATCGGCCGGGAAGCCGAACAGCACGCGGTGCGCGAGTGGCGCCAGCGTCTTGTTGGACAACAACAAGGCGGCATCCGCATTCACCAGAGCGAGAGGCACGCCACGCAGTTTGGCCATCACACCGCCCGGCACCGTCACGTAGCCGCCCATTCCGAGCACCACGTCCGGTTTGCGGCGACCAATGATGTTGAAGCAGGACGCAAACGCTGTGCCCATCTTGAAGACACCGCGCGCCGTGTGCGTCAGGCCTTTCCCGCGTACGCCGGCAAAATCGATTGAATCCATGTCGATGCCATGCTTCGGCACGATGTCGCGCTCCATGCCGTGCATGGTGCCCAGCCAGGTCACGTGCCATCCGCGTGCACGCATCGTCTGCGCAATCGCCAGGCCCGGGAAGATGTGACCGCCAGTTCCTGCAGCCATGATCAACAGGCGCTTCATATGCGACCTCCGCGCATAAGCACTCTATTTTGGTTGCGGCCATTCGCTGGCGCTCCTTTAACTTTGCTGCGCAAAGTTAGCCTCCACCGAAATAGAGTGCTCAGGTTAAGAATGCTCATATGCGACCTCCTCGCATGAGCACTCTATTTTCATAATCAATGCGCAGCAGGATCGCGAGTCCGACGCAGTTGATCAGCACGCCAGAACCGCCATAGCTCATCAGCGGCAGCGTCAGCCCCTTGGTTGGCAATAGACCGAGATTCACCCCCATGTTGATGAAAGCCTGCACGCCGATCCAGATGCCGATGCCTTTGGCGGCCAGTCCCGCGAAGGTCTGGTCCATGGCAATTGCCTGGCGGCCAATCTCGAAGGAACGTTTGACTATCCAGTAGAACATCGCCACCACCACCAGCACGCCGGCAAAGCCGAGCTCCTCACCAATCACCGCCAGCAGGAAGTCGGTATGCGCCTCAGGCAGGTAGTGCAGCTTTTCCACGCTGCCACCAAGCCCGACGCCGAACAGTTCGCCACGGCCGAAGGCAATCAACGAATGTGACAACTGGTATGCCTTGCCGAGCGCATTGGATTCCTCCCACGGGTTGAGGTACGCAAAAATCCGCTCGCGCCGCCACGGCGACAGCAGGATCACCATGCTGAAGATGCCAACCAGGGTGGCGCCAATGCCGCCAAACCAGATGCCGTTGATGCCACCGAGGAACAAGATCCCCATCGCGATGCACACGATTACACCGAAGGCGCCGAGGTCCGGCTCCAGCAGGAGCAGCAAGCCGACGACACCAATCGCAATCGTCATTGGCATGAAGCCCTTGGTGAGCTTGTGCATGACCTGCTGCTTGCGCACGGTGTAGTCGGCGGCGTACAGGACGACGAAGAGCTTCATCAGCTCCGACGGCTGCAGGTTGAACACCTTGAACGACAGCCAGCGGCGCGCACCGTTAACGCCCTTGCCAATTCCTGGAATCAGCACCAGCACGAGCAATATCAGTGTAGCGACGAAGAGGTACGGTGCCAGACGCTGCCAGGTTTCGATGCGTACGCGGAATGCGAGCAGACCGGCAATCAGTGCCGCTGCAATGAAGGTGGCCTGTCTGACCAGGAAGTGCGAGTTCTTGTAATTGGCATACTTCGGCGAGTCGGGCAGCGAAATCGAGGCCGAATACACCATTACCATCCCGAACAGCATCAGCAGCACGACCACCCACACCAGCGGCTGGTCGTACTCCATCATCTTCGAGCGCTGGACGACGCCGGGCAGCGGCGTCTGCGCGGAAGATGAGCCGAAGGATGGCAGCGCAAATCTCATGCGATCACCTCGCCGCGTGCGAGCGCGATCTCCCGCACCGCGTCCACGAACACTTCCGCGCGATGCGCGTAGTTGCGGAACATGTCGAGGCTCGCACATGCCGGCGACAGCAGCACGCCGTCTGCCTGCTGGGCGAGTTCCGCGGCTTTCTGCACGGCGGCTTCCAGCGTCGGGCAGTCGGTCAGCTCGACACCCGTCGATTCCAGCGCCGTTCGGATTGCCGGAGCGTCTTTACCAATCAGCAGCACAGCACGCGTGTACTTCGTCACGGGTTCGGCCAAAGGCGCGAAATCCTGCCCCTTGCCGTCACCACCGGCGATCAGCACGAGGCGGCTCGAACCGCCCTGCATTGCGCCAAGTCCATTGAGAGCGGCAACCGTTGCACCAACGTTGGTGCCCTTGCTGTCGTCGTAATAGTCAACACCGCCGACATTCGCAACGAGTTCGACGCGGTGCGGTTCGCCACGGTATTCGCGCAGGCCGTGCAGCAGCGGCGCAAGCGGCAGGCCGATTGCACGGCACAACGCCAGCGCAGCAAGCGCATTGACCGCGTTGTGTTGGCCGCGGATCTGCAGCGCGTCGGCTGGCATCAGGCGACTGATCGTGACCGGTACTTCAATGTTGTCTTTCTTGCGGCGCGGCTTCTCGTCAGCCTCGCCAGCGACGGCGGTCGACAACCATTGCATGCCGTTGTCCAGCACGAGGCCGAAGCAGTCCGGCCGGTCCGGCTCGTTCGAGCCGAAACTAATATTTGTTGAGAGCGGTGCTGCCATCTGCATCACGCGAGGATCGTCGCGGTTAAGCAGTCGAATGGTTTTTTCGCCAAAGATGCGTGCCTTGTCCGCCGCGTAGGCGTCCATGTCGCCATGCCAGTCGAGGTGGTCCTGCGTCACATTGAGTACGGTCGCGACATCAGCCTGCAGCGAATATGTCGTGTGCAACTGGAAGCTGGACAGTTCCAGCACCCATACTTGCGGCAGGTCGTCAGTATCAAGGGCGGCGCGCAGCACGTCGAGCGCGGCGGGGCTGATGTTTCCGGCAACCTGAGTCTTCAGTCCGGCACGGCGGCATAACAGTCCCGTTAGGCTGGTAACAGTGGTTTTGCCGTTGGTACCGGTAATCGCGATCACCTTCGGCGAGTAGTTGCGGTCGGTGCGTAGCGTAGCAAGCGCCTGTGCGAACAGTTCAATTTCGCTCCAGAGCGGAATATTCTTTTCCTGTGCTGCAGGGATGATGTCTGCCAGCTCACGGTTAGGGGCAAGCCCGGGGCTGACCGCGATAAAGTCAATCCCATCGAGCAGCGATGCCGTGAACTGCCCGCCGACGAACTCGAGTGCCGGCACCGCTTCACGCAGTGCCGAAAGACGCTCCGGCTCGCTGCGCGTATCGGCAACGCGCAGCGTCGCGCCGCAGCGCGCCAGCCACAGCGACATCGCCAGGCCGGTTTCACCCAGCCCGAGAACGAGAACGTGTTTGCCTTGGTAGTCCATTAGCGCAGCTTCAAGGTTGACAGTCCGAACAGCACCAGCATCATCGTGATGATCCAGAAGCGCACGACGACCTTCGTTTCTTTCCAGCCCTTTTGTTCAAAATGGTGATGCAGCGGTGCCATCAGCAGGATGCGGCGACCGACGCCAAACCGCTTCTTGGTGTACTTGAAGTAGCCCACCTGCAGCATCACCGATAGCGTCTCCACGACGAAAATGCCGCCCATGATGAACAACACGACTTCCTGCCGCACGATGACGGCGATCGTGCCGAGCGCACCACCAAGTGCGAGCGCACCGACGTCGCCCATGAACACCTGCGCCGGATAGGCGTTAAACCACAAGAACGCGAGCCCGGCGCCGGCCATCGCGCCGCAGAAGATCAGCAGTTCGCCGGAACCCGGGATGTACGGAATGAATAAGTACTTCGCATATACGGCGCTGCCGGTCAGGTAGGCAATCAGGCCGAGCGCAGACCCCACCATCACGGTCGGCATGATGGCCAGTCCGTCGAGGCCATCGGTGAGGTTGACCGCATTGCTGGTACCGACGATGACGAAATAAGTCAGCGCGATGAAGCCCCATACACCGAGGGGATAGCTGATGGTCTTGAAGAACGGGACGATCAGGTCGGCCTTCGGCGGCAAGTCGAGGTTGAAGCCGGACTGCACCCACTCCAGGAAGAGCTGCCAGACCTGCGTATTGGTCGGCGCCGATACCGAGAAGGCGAGATAGACGGCAGCGACAATGCCAATCAGCGATTGCCAGAAGTACTTCTCGCGCGAGGACATGCCTTCCGGGTTCTTGTAGACGACCTTGCGGTAATCGTCGACCCAGCCGATCGCGCCGTAACCGAGCGTCACGACCAGCACAACCCAGATGAAGCGGTTGGTCCAGTCGGACCACAGCAGCGTGGAGATGCCGATCGCCAGAAGGATCAGAGCCCCGCCCATGGTCGGCGTCCCGGATTTGATCAGGTGGGTTTGCGGGCCGTCAGTGCGGACTGCCTGTCCGACCTTCAGGCGGGTCAGCATACGGATCATTGCGGGACCCGCAAGCAGGCCGATCGCCAGCGCCGTCAGTGTCGCAAAGACGGCGCGGAAGGTGATGAAGTTAAAAACCCGAAGCGGCCCGAGTTCTTGTTGAAAGGTTTGTGCCAGCCAGAGCAGCATGTCAGTGGGATCCCTGTCCTTGAATCTGTGTTGGATTGACGAGGTGCTGGACCACACGCTCCATCTTCATGAAACGCGAGCCCTTCACCAGCGCCGTCGTGCCGGCGGAAACTAGTGCCTCGGCGGCCTGGTTGATCGATTCGACATTGTCGAAATGCTGTGCCTTCGGGCCGAACGCATTGCTCGCATGCTGTGCCAGTTCGCCCAGCGTCAGCAAATGTTCAATGCCCTTGTCACGTGCATACGTACCAGTCTCGACATGGAACTGCGGGCCTTCATCACCCACTTCGCCCATGTCGCCCAACACCAGCACCCGAGGCGCTGCAGCATGCGACAGCACGTCGATCGCAGCACGCACCGAATCCGGATTGGCGTTATAGGTATCGTCGATCACCAGTGCACCACTCTTCGCAGTCTTGCGCTGCAGGCGGCCATTGACCGGAGCGAATGCCTCGAGGCCGCGAACAATCGCATCCTCAGTCACACCAATCGCAAGTGCGCATGCTGTCGCTGCCAATGCATTGCGCACGTTATGTACGCCTGCCGCAGAGAGCTTCACCTGGAAATGTTTCCTACCGGCAGTTATGGACAGGTCGCTGCCGAAATCGTTCACCACAAATGTGCATGTCACGTCGGCGTCTTGCGACAAGCCGAAAGTCATGGTCTTGCGCTGGCCTGCATAGGCACGCCACAACGAGGTATAAGTGTCATCAGCCGGGAATACGGCCACGCCGTCTGCGGGCAAGCCCTGGATCACGCCACCGTTCTCCTTGGCGACGGCCTCCACGCTTTCCATGAATTCCTGGTGCTCGCGTTGTGCGTTATTCACCAGCCCGACAGTCGGCTGCGCAATGGCGGTGATGGCAGCGATTTCACCCGGATGGTTCATGCCAAGCTCCACCACTGCGGCCTTGTACGAGTCGTTGAGCCGGAATACGGTGAGCGGTACACCGATGTCGTTGTTCAGGTTGCCACGGGTAGCCAGGTAGTTATCCGGACCGAATGCCGCAGACAGGATCGAGGCGACCATTTCCTTCACGGTCGTCTTGCCGTTGCTGCCGGTGACGCCGATCACCGGAATGGAGAACCTGCGACGCCAGAAAGCGCCGATCTCGCCCAGGGCGATACGTGTATCCGGCACGACCAGTGCCGGCAGCTTAAATCCATCGGGCACGCGTTCGACGACAACGGCGGCGACGCCTCTGCCGGCCACATCATCCAGAAAGTCGTGCGCGTCGAAACGTTCGCCGCGCAATGCAACGAACAAATTGCCAGTAGATATCTGACGGCTGTCAGTCGTGACGCCGTCGAATGCGGCATCTGCAGTCGTATTCACAACGACCGCACGCGAAATCCATGGCTGCAATTCAGCCAATGATGATTTCATCAAATAGTCCCCTTCATTGTTGCCCTTGCAGCCAGTGCCAGCGCGGCATGATCTGCATCTAAAAACGGCAATTTCTTGCCTTTAATCTCTTGATACGACTCGTGGCCCTTCCCTGCCAACAAAACCACATCGTTCTTGCCCGCATGGCGTACTGCCCACAGGATTGCAGCAGCACGATCTTCGACTACATGCAACGCGTCTTTTCCGAGCCGTGCGGTGTCGATGCCCTTGACGATCTGCGCAAGAATCTCCGACGGTTCTTCGCTGCGCGGGTTGTCGCTGGTGACGATGATGTGGTCCGCCAGTTGCGAAACCGCACCCATTTGCGGACGCTTGCCCGGATCGCGGTCGCCGCCGCAGCCGAATACGCACCACAGTTCTCCGCTGCGCTGTTGTGATACCTGCCGCAAGGTCGCCAGTGTTTTTTCAAGTGCATCCGGCGTGTGTGCGTAGTCGATCACCACCAGCGGCGCCTCCTGTCCGCCCAACTGCTCCATCCGGCCGGGCACCGGGGTCAGCGTTTCCACCGCCTCGACTGCCGCCTTCAGTTCTGCGCCTTTCGCGAGCAGAACACCAAGGATGCCGAGGACATTGCTTACATTGAACTGCCCGACAAGCTGCGTTTTGATCACAGCCGATCCTGAAGGCGACTCCAGGCGGAACGTCGTGCCGCCATGGCTGGTCCGGATGTCGGATGCGTCAAGGACGGTAATGCCTGGTACAGTTTGCCCGGCCACCGTGTAGCCGGTGATGGGCATTGCCGGACGTTGCTGCTTCAAATGGCTGATCAGGCGCAGCCCCATGTCGTCATCCAGATTGATCACGGCATGGCGCAAGCCGGGCCAGTCAAAGAGCATTCTCTTGCTGGCTTCATACGATTGCATGTCGCCGTGATAATCCAGGTGGTCGCGCGTGAAATTGGTAAACAGGGCGACATCAAAATGCATGCCGTTCAGGCGCCCTTGGTCGAGACCGATCGACGATGCTTCAATCGCGAGTGCCTGCGCGCCGGCATGACGCAGCTGCGACAACTTGCGCTGCAACAGCACAGCATCCGGCGTCGTGTAGCCGGTCGCATTGAATCCCGCATGCCTTCCGCCCTGGTACATCCCGACACCGAGCGTGCCGATCACTGCAGTTGGCTGACCTAGGTGCGAGAGCGCCTTCCCCAGCCATTGGGAACAAGATGTCTTGCCGTTCGTTCCAGTAACGGCGACGGTAAACATGGTGCTGTCCGGGCGACCGTAGAAGGCGCTGGCAACCGGACCGGCGATCTGCTTCAGTCGCTGCACGGCCAAGCTGGGCACATTCCAGTCATCGCTCCATGCAAAACCGCCAGCCTCGTACACAACCGCCTTTGCGCCGCGTTCAATCGCGTTGCCGATATAGTTACGGCCGTCGGCAGCGTCTCCCGGATAGGCAAAGAAGACATCGCCGGCTGTTATCGCACGGGAGTCAGACGACAGTTGCGCAAGCGGGGCATTGGCCTTCAGCCAGGCCAGGACATCGGTTACATCCGGCGTTGCGGGAGTTGCGTTCATCACATACTCTCCTCGACGGCATTCTGCGGGACGATGATGTCGGTCACGGTCGAATCGGGCGAAACGTTCAACGCGCGCAAGGCATTGGCCGTCACAGCCGAAAACACCGGTGCCGCAACCTGGCCGCCATAGTGGAAACCGTTGGACGGCTCATCGACCATGACCGCGACAATAATGCGCGGGTCCGATACAGGCGCGAAGCCGACAAACGACGATACGTATTTGTTTGCATACTGGCCGTTGACCAGCTTATGCGAGGTACCTGTTTTCCCCGCCACGCGGTAGCCGGGAACCTGCGCCTTTGGCGCAGTGCCCTCGGGGCCGGCAGCAGCCTCCAGCATCTGGCGCACCGCGCGCGCGGTCTTTTCGGACAAAACACGCTGGCTGATCGGCCGGTCGCCGGCCTTCTGCAATGTCAGCGGAATCATGTCGCCGTCACGAGCGAATACCATATAAGAATGGGCGACCTGGATCAGTGATGTCGAAATCCCGTGGCCGTAGCTCATCGTCGCCTGTTCGATCGGCCGCCAGGATTTGTATGGACGGACACGCCCAGCGACAGCACCGGGGAAGCCGAGTTTCGGTTGCTGGCCGAAGCCCACGGTCGTAAACATGTCCCACATCTGCTGCGGCTCGAGCTGAAGCGCAAGCTTGGTAGTGCCGACGTTGGACGATTTCTCGAGTACCTGTGCGACGCTCAACAAGCCATGCGGGTGTGCGTCGCCGATGGTCGCCCTTCCGATCGTGATGCGTCCGGGCGCAGTCTGGATCGGTGTATTGGGCGTGACAAGCCGGTTTTCCAGCGCGAGCGCGACGGTAAATGGCTTCATCGTCGAACCAGGCTCAAACGTGTCCGTCATGACGCGGTTGCGCAATTGCGCACCTGTCAGGCGCGTGCGATCGTTCGGGTTGTAGGTCGGCAGATTGACCAGTGCAAGCACTTCGCCGGTCTTTACATCGAGCACGGTAATTGCGGCTGCCTTGGCCTTGTGTTTATCTACCGCTTCCTTCAGGGCTGAAAAGGCAATGTACTGGATCTTGCGGTCAATCGACAGCGCGAGGTCCTTGCCGTCGTGCGGCAGGCGGACCGATTCAATATCTTCAACGATGCGCCCCAGCCTGTCCTTGATTACACGGCGGCTGCCATTGGTACCGGCGAGGCTCTTCTGGAACGCGAGTTCCATGCCCTCCTGGCCAACATCTTCCACATTGGTGAAGCCGACCACATGCGCCATCACATCGCCGTCCGGGTAGTACCGCTTGTATTCACGGCGGGTGCCGATGCCCGGTACGTTAAGCTTAGTGATTTTGTCCACCACATCCAGCTCGACCTGCCGCTTCAGGTAGACGAAGGTGCGGTCGGAATCGAGTTTCTTGCGAAGGTCCTGCTCATTCATCTCGAGCAGTTTGGCCAATTCCCGGATCTTTTCTGCCGGCGCCTCCAGCACATCTTCCGGAATGGCCCATACGGCCTTGACCGGCAGCGAAGATGCCAATACCTGGCCGTTCCGATCCGTGATCTTGCCCCGTGTCGCCGGCAATTCCAATGTGCGCGCGTAGCGCGATGCTCCCTGCTTTTGCAGAAACTCGGTGGACAACCCTTGCAACCAGAGTGCACGACCGGCGAGTGTGGCAAAACCCGCAAATAACGCAAACAACACAACACGCGAGCGCCAGACAGGCAACTTGACCGCGAGCACGGGACTCTCGCTGAACTGCACTCCCTTGCCGGCGGCGGTGCGTGAAGCGCTACGCATCAGCTCGCTCCCATCGTCAGGTATTGGGTGCGCTCCGGCGTCGTCGGGACCATATTGAGGTCTCGGCGCGCATTGGCTTCGATACGGGCATGCTTGGCGAGCGTGGATTGATCGAGCTGCAACTGCGCCCAGTCGATTTCGAGCTGCTTGGCAGCAGCCTGTGCGCGCTCAAGTTCGATGAACAGGCGGCGGGCCTGATATTGAGCATTAACGACCGATAGCGCGCATAGCACCAGCGCGATTGTCAGGACCAGGTTGACACGCCCGCTCATTGGGCGCCTCCGCTTGCCGGGATGCGCTGTGCGACGCGCAGGATTGCCGAGCGCGCGCGCGGATTAGCGGCGACCTCCGTGTCGGATGGCTTCATCTTTGCCAGCAGCTTCAGTTGCGGTTGCGGCAATTCTGCTGCTCGAATCGGTAGGCGGCGGTCGGGCTGCGGCGCGTTGGCTTTGGACGCCATGAAGCGCTTGACGATGCGATCTTCCAATGAATGAAAGCTGATCACAGCCAATCTCCCGTGCGGGGCCAGTTTTTCGAATGCAGCGTTCAGTCCTATTTCGAGTTCTTCAAGCTCTTTATTGATGTAAATCCGGACAGCCTGAAAGGTACGAGTGGCCGGGTCTTTGCCCTTCTCGCGGGTTTTGACGGCGTGTGCCACGATCTCGGCAAGCTGTCGTGTGCTTGAAATTGGGTGCTCTGCCCGGCGAGCAACAATCGCCTTTGCAATCTGAAAAGCAAACCGTTCTTCCCCATAATCTCTAATAACCTTTCCTATCGTCTGCTCTGACTCGGTCGCGAGCCACTCCACCGCCGACATCCCGCGCGTGGTGTCCATGCGCATGTCCAGCGGGCCGTCCAGTCGAAAGCTGAAACCCCGCGCCGCATCATCGACTTGCGGCGACGAGATTCCCAAATCCAGCAAAATTCCATCAACCCGCGCGATACCGCGCAGCGTCAGCTCCTCGCCCATTGTGGCGAAGCTGTCATGCACGATCTCGAAACGCGAATCCGAGATTGTGTGCGCGGTTGCAATCGCCTGCGGATCCTTGTCGAACGCAATCAAGCGCCCCTGCGCGCCTAGGCGCTCGAGGATCCGGCGGCTATGCCCGCCACGGCCGAAGGTGCCATCAACGTACACGCCATTGGCGCGTTCGCCGTCGATCGCCAGCGCATCGACCGCTTCCTCCAGCAACACCGTACGGTGCTGCAATTCAGGCACCGCTTTATCAGTCATTGCGGGCCGTTAGAACGAAAAGTTACTAAGCACGTCGGGCATGCCGTTGGCGACTGCCTCCGCCTCGCTCTCGGCGAGTTTTGCGGCATCCCAGATCTCGAAATGGCTACCCATGCCGAGCAACATCACGTCACGCGTGAGGCCGACTGCGGCACGCAGCTCAGGCGCAATCAGGATGCGACCGGCGGTATCCATTTCGACATCGGATGCATTGCCAAGGAAAATGCGCTGCCAGGCGCGCGCCGACATCGGCCACGCTGCGATCTGTTCACGGTGGTTTTCCCAGACCGGGCGCGGGAAGAACAAGAGACAGCCGTGCGGATGCTTGGTCAGCGTCACGCGGCCTTCGCACTGCAGGATCAGGGCGTCACGATGCTTGGCCGGAATCGTCATCCGTCCTTTCGCATCGAGATTCAGTGCTGACGCGCCTTGAAACACCCTGATTACCCCCGTGGTTGTCGTTTTTGATTGCATTCGTGAAACGTTTTTGCCGGACTTTTTTGGTTTTTCGCCCCACAAAAATACACTTTTTCACACTGCTGCCCACTTTAGAGGATGCTTTATTTGCGGTCAAGTAATATTCAGAGGCAAAAATATGATTTTTCCCAATGAAGTCAAGGACTTAGCGCGTTTCATTCAAGCAACTTGAAGAGTGAATCCCCAAAATAATTAAGGACTTACCGCGGACACTGAAGGTAATGTCTCACCTATATACATGTGTTCCTCGCGAAGCCGCATGGCATGGGCGTTTCCGCAGATGCGGCGTAAACGCTGCACCAGCCCCTCCAATTACTTAAGGGCATTTGAAGCAGTGCAGAGCCTTTAGTTCACATTGGAAAGAAGGTGTGCCAATCTTGGGGCACGCGCAAAGGAAAGGATGAAGGTCTTGCAATGAAGTTGGGTGAAGTGGATGCGTGGGCAACTGCTGCGCGAAGCATTCAGCCATTTCGAACGATTCCTCAAGCAGAAGCGGCCAATGAGGCCGCTACGGGCTGGGGCTGAGCAGCTCGGCAAAAGACTCGGCTAGCCTTGCCAGGATGGCATGAGCAAAACATCTGCACGAGACCGGATGGGAAAGCCAATCTTCGCCGCGTGGAACCGGGCAAAGAACGCGGCCCTTCCGGGTGAGCACATAGTTAATGACAGAAATTACCGTATCAAAAGTACTAATGCGGCATTTCTTGTTTCCGCTTGGTTTTCTTTTGCCTGGCATCAAGAGATGCCTGTTTTCGCTTTCAGCAAGCGAACGCGGAAGGATTGAGCGCGAGCACCTCCATCCGGCGCATGCCATCAAAGAATCGTTCCCTGCGTATCTCATTGACGAAACCGCCAGCGAGCAACCTGACGGGCACGCCCGCGCGCGATCATGCCGGTAGCGGCTCGCTTCTCAATGCAATCTTTCACGCAGTGCGTTTTTGCTCTTCTCTCAGAATCCCACTGCCAGAACGCCATACACTGCGAGCAGTGAACCGGCCATCGCCGTGCCGTAGCAGGCCATCCGAGACGCCGGGCTGGGATGGATGCCGACGTCATGAAGGCTTTTGTAGATGCGGTGCGCGGCGTGCCACAGATACAACACGATTACGGCCAGAATGAAGAACTTGCCGGCGATGTGCTGTGCAAAACCCAGCGTGCGTTCGTAGCTCATCATTTCGGGAGCGAACATCAAACCAAGCGGCACAGCCAGACCCGTAATGAAGACCAAGGCCGGACCGGTCAATGCCGACAACATGCCGCCGGCGCCGAACAGAGCCCAGAAAATGGGAGCATTGGACCGTTTCATCATGTCAGGCTCCAGGTCAGCAGGAGTATCAACAGCGTCACTACGATGGCTGTGACGATGCCGGCTCTGGTAATGACATGCCTGGGCACACGCTTGCCGCCGGCATACACCGGTGGCATCGTCTTCGGCATGATGTCGAACCAGCTCCATGTGTGATACACCATTGCCGCCAATGCCAGCAGATGCAGCGCGATGGAGAACGGATGGCGCAACACAGCGAGCCAGCCGTTGAAAGCGGCTTCGCTAGTGGCAAGGCATAACAACCCGGTGAGAAGTACCATCGCATAGGCGGCCACGACCAGCGCCGTGCCCTCGCGCAGCATGTAGCACACGAAGTAAGGATTCTTGCGCCACCAGCCCGTCATCGGCCGCACATACGGGCGGCGCGCGTCATGTTGCATGTCGCTCATTTCCCACCCTCCCGTGGCCGCACTAGGTTGATGAAATAATCCTTGGCGCTGTTAATTTTGTTGATGTTCACGGCATTGGCCGGATCGACGCCCTTCGGGCACACTTCCGAGCAATAACCGACTGCGGTGCAGTTCCACACGCCTTCTTCCGCATTGACCAGTTCCATGCGCTGCGCCTGCCCGCCGTCACGGCTGTCGGCGTTATAGCGATGCAGCAGCGCCAGCACGCCCGGGCCCATGAACTTGTTGTCCAATCCGTACTGCGGGCAGGCGGCGTAGCACAGCATGCAATTGATGCAGGAGCTGAACTGCTCGTAGCGGTCGCGCTCGGCCGGCGTCTGCAGGTACTCGCCCTGCTCCAGCCGCCGCACTTCCTTGGCGATGATGTAAGGCTTGATGCTCTCCAGCTTGCCGATGAAATCGTCCACGCGCACCACCAGGTCGCGTTCGATCGGGAAATGGTTAAGCGGCTCCACGCGCAGCCCGCCCGGATAGAAATGGCGCAGGAAGGTGTGGCAGGACAGTTCCGGTTTTCCGTTGATCATCATGCCGCAGCTGCCACAGATCGCCATCCTGCACGACCAGCGATAGCTCAGCGTGCTGTCGAGTTCATCCTTGATGTACTGCAGTCCCTGCAAGACTGACATGTCGTCGGTGAACGGCACGGTGTAGGTTTGGAAGAATGGCTCCGCATCTTCTTCCGGCCGATAGCGCAGCACTTCGATGTCGATCATCCGTTGTTGCTCAGACATGGGATGCCTCCTTGCCTTCCGCCTGCTCCCCGGCCGCGCCATAGGCGCGCACTGCCGGCTGCGACTTGGTGATCTTCACGTCGCTATAGCTGATCGCCGGTCCGTCGTCGGGCGTGTACGTCGCCAGCGTGTGCTTGAGGAAGTTGACGTCGTCGCGCTCCTCATAGCCATCGAGCCGCTGGTGCGCGCCGCGTGACTCCTTGCGGTTCAGTGCCGAATACGCCATGGCCTGCGCCACATCGAGTTGGAAACCAAGTTCGATCGCCTGCAGCCAGTCGGTATTCCAGACGCTGGACTTGTCATCGACGGTCACGCGCTGATAGCGCAACTTGAGCTCATCGAGCTTGTCGCAGGTTTCCTGCATCTCGCTGCCGATGCGGTAGATGCCGCAACCGCGCTCCATCGCGAGCGCCATTTCCTTGCGCAGGATGGAGATTCGCTCCGTGCCATTCTCGCGTTTCATCGGTTCCAATGCCCGCTGGCTCGCTGCTTCCGCCAGCTTTTCCAGGGTTGAACTCGCGCTCAACTGCGCAGTGCGCGCGAAGTCTGCCGCCTCGTCGCCGGCAAGCTTGCCAAAGACGCAAAGCTCCGCGAGTGAATTGGAACCGAGCCGGTTTGCGCCATGGATGCCGACGCTGGAACACTCGCCCACTGCATACAAGCCTGGCAATGGCGATTCGGTTTTACCATTCACCAGAATGCCGCCCATCGTGTAGTGGATCGCCGGCCGCACGGGAATCGGCTGGTGCACCGGGTCGATGTTCATGAAGCGTTCCGCCAGCTCGCAAATCAGCGGCAAGCGTTCCCGAATCTTCTTCTCGCCGAGATGGCGCAAGTCGAGCAGCACGGCCGAGCCTTGCGGCGTGCTGACGGTGCGCCCCTTGCGGTCCTCATGCCAGAACGCCTGCGACAACCGGTCACGCGGGCCGAGTTCCATCGCCTTCTTGCGCGGCCAGGGATCGGGCGGACCCAGCCCATAGTCCTGCAGATAACGATAACCATCCTTGTTGACCAAGATGCCGCCTTCGCCGCGGCATGCTTCGGTAAACAGCAAGCCGGTGCCGGGCATCGCGGTCGGATGATATTGAACGAACTCCATGTCGCGCAGCGGCACGCCATGCCGGTAAGCCAGCGCCATGCCGTCACCGGTCACGATGCCGCCATTGGTGCTCTGGCGGAAGACGCGTCCCGCCCCACCAGTGGCGATGACGACGGCCTTCGCCTTGATCAGCACGAATTTGCCAGTGCTGATCTGTATCGCCAGCACGCCCTGGCAGCGACCATCCTCGACAATCAGGTCGCAGCAGAAAAACTCATCGAAACGTTTGATCGACGGGTACTTGATCGACGTCTGGAACAAGGTGTGCAGCATGTGGAAGCCGGTCTTGTCCGCAGCAAACCAGGTGCGCTCGATCTTCATGCCGCCAAAAGCACGCACGTTGATGTGCCCGTCGTCCTTGCGGCTCCATGGACAGCCCCAATGCTCGAGCTGCACCATTTCGCGCGTGCAGTTCGCGACGAAATACTCCACCACATCCTGCTCGCACAGCCAGTCGCCGCCGGTCACCGTATCGTTGAAGTGATGGTCGAGACTGTCATGCGACTGCACCACCCCCGCGGATCCGCCTTCGGCCGCAACGGTGTGGCTGCGCATCGGATAGACCTTGGAAACCAGGGCGATCTTCAGTGTCGGATCTTTTTCCGCAACGGCGATCGCTGCGCGTAGACCTGCGCCGCCACCGCCGACAATCGCAACGTCGGCTTCGAATATCTCCACGTTCGTCCTTTGATCCGAGTGTGAATTTCTATGAGGAAATGCTTCGATCCACTATAGGGGGACTGTGAAGCGCTCACCAATGATTCAGGTCAACGAATCCGGGTATGGATGAACCGAAGGGGCGGGATGCAGATGAGATTGACAACGCAGATAACCACGCGGGTGGCGACCGCTTCGCACGTAATGGGGTTGACGCTCAGAGGACGAATTCGCGGCGCTTGGTATCGAGCCGACACCAGCGTGAGATTTAACACCGACGCGGCTCTCCAAAATGCATGTGCGAGAAATGGAGGAAGTGCAAAACCCGTTGGTCGTGGGATGAAGTTTTGGAAGCGGGAAGGCGATTACGGACGCACCCGTTGGGTACAACACAGGATTACTAGCGGCCGCTATTCTTGTGCATCCGGCGTCGCGATCCTCCACTATTCACTGTTGTCCATCCCACGGCCAACAGGCTCTGGAGGCTCAACTTTATCGGATGCCGTCTTGGGTACGTTGAGTTCGCTCAAGTTGCAAAGTGCACGCACTGCACCAATTTTCTGTATGCGAAATCCTCAACGCAGGAAAGAAATTGAAGCAAGCCGATAGGCCGGATTCTGTTACGACAGGTTGCCCCGTTATGACAGCCATTCGTCTAGGCCGTGAATTGCTCCACGGCTCAAGCTTCCTACCCGCACGCTCCGCGAGCAGCCTCAATGCGTGCCTATTTGGAATTGCTCCGAGTGGAGGTTACCGCGTTTCACCCTTTGTGACGCCGAGAGCGGCTTGCGCCGCCACGTCCCAAAGACTCGTCTCTGTGGCCCTATTCCTCGCCTTATACGCGTCCGGCTTGCGCCAGGCACGCTTTCAGCGGACGGTCGTTAACCGTCACCCCGCTCTGTGGAGTCCGGACCTTCCTCCCGCTATCTTGCGATAGCCGGCGGCTGTCTGGCTTGCTTCAGGCGTCATTGTATCGCAATGAGGTATTCCGCATTTCTGGGTTTTATCGATCTTTCGTCGAATGAAGACAGTGCACGAGGTATGAACGATTGGATGAATCCATGCTGAACTTTTTTGATGCACTGTGCATCTGGGCAATATGCAGTATCGGCGCTTTACCTTCCGCAGGAAAAGTGCCTTGCTGACAAGGGCATTTCCGGCACATACGAGATTCGCTTTTCGTTCGCCGCAAGAATTTTTTCGCCTTAAGAATGTCAAGTAATACACGCCTTCCAAGCTCATATGCGTCGTTCGTGTGGCCCAAGGGCGTGTATATCTCGCAATAATTTAGAGGACGATTCCAAACAGGAAATTTACTGGCATATGGCGCTCGTCTCCATTACCGAAGCCGCAAAGCTCGTTCGCAGGAACCGCTCGACCCTTTACCGGGACATCGAGCGGGGGCGTTTGAGCAAGACCGTTACGCCGGAGGGCGAAACGCAAATCGAAACCTCCGAACTGCTGCGCACCTATGGACAACTCCACGCCTCGGACGATGACGAGGGTGATCACCATAATCGGGCACAGGTCAAGCTCGCCATACTGGAAGAAAGGAATCGCTCGTTAGAGCGTGCACTCGCCCTGGAAGCAGAGCTGCGCAAGGTGAAGGACCAAGTCACGAATGAGCTGCGCGCCCGGCTTGCCGACAAGGACAATGTGATCAAGGCACTGGAAAGCAAAGTGCTATTTCTGGAATACGACAAGCAGGTGGAATCCCTGCATCTGGAAGGAGCAAGCAACAAGCCTGCGCAAGTGAACAAAGCGGGCACCGCCGAGAAGCCGCCATTGCGCTGGAAGCGGTGGTGGCAAAGGCTGACGAAGAGAATCTGAGTCTTTCAAGGACTACGCCAGCTTGCTGCTCAAGGAGGGCCTGCCTCCTTGAGTGTTTCCATCTGCAGGTGATGAAGGCGCGACTATGCGCCATTAAGGCGCATAGTCCTGGTCCTGATCAGGCGAACTTGCTGAAGTCAGGCTTGCGCTTCTCGAAGAAGGCCGTAAATGCTTCCTTCGCTTCCTTGGACATCAGCATTTCGCCGAAGTGACGGTTTTCTTCCATCATGCGCGCCTGGACAGCTTCGGCCTGAGCAGACTTCATCAGGCGCTTGGTGGTCCGCAGGGAGGATGCTGGCAATGCAGCCAGCTTGGCTGCCTGGCCATGCGCGAATTCCATTAGCTCAGCCATCGGCAACACCTGGCTGACAAGCCCCATGTCATAAGCTTCTTTCGCGAGGAAGGCCTCGCCGAGCATCAGCTTCTCCGCGGCACGAGGATAGCCGACAATCTGCTGGAACAGCATGCTGGAGGAGAACTCCGGGCAGAGTCCGAGCTGGGTGAAAGGCATCGCGAATTTTGCATTGTCTGCTGCATACACAAGGTCGCAATGTAGCAACATCGTCGTGCCAATCCCGACTGCATTACCCGCAACCGCAGCGACCACCGGCTTTGTCGCCGTGCTCAGCGCGCGCATGAACTGTGCGACCGGCCGGTCACCCACCTCTGTGGAGGAGTTCTTCAGGAAGTCCTCGAGGTCATTACCAGCGGTAAATATCTCCGGTTTGCCTTGAATGACGATTGCGCGCACAGCGGCATCGCCTTCGGCGTCCTTGATCGCGTCCGCCATCATTTGGTACATGGCCGATGTGATTGCATTCTTCTTTTCCGGACGATTGAATTCTATCGTCAGGATGCCATTGGCCTTGGTGGTCAGAATATCCATGTAGTCTCCGTTGAAGTCGGCATTCCTGTGCCGATAAATGTGCGGGCTACCTATTGCGCCCGATGAATTATCTCTGCACGTCCTTGCGCGTCTTGGTGCCTCAAGTTGCCAGCGCCTGAAGAGCGGTGTTCCCAGGCTTCTGCGCCATTAAAAAAGCCGCACAGCTTTCGACTGTACGGCTTTTGATGACATGCAGGACGATGTTACACGCGCTCGAAAATACCTGCGGCGCCCATGCCGGTGCCGACGCACATGGTCACCATGCCGTACTTCAGGTTCTTGCGGCGCATTGCGTGAATCACTGTCGCGGAACGGATTGCGCCGGTTGCGCCCAGCGGGTGGCCCAACGCAATTGCGCCCCCCATCGGGTTGACCTTGGACGGGTCGAGGCCGAGGTCCTGCACCACCGCCAGCGACTGCGCAGCGAATGCTTCATTCAATTCGAACCAGTCAATCTGGTCCTGGGTGATGCCGGCGGCGCGGCACGCGGCAGGAATCGCTTCCTTCGGACCGATACCCATGATCTCCGGCGGCACGCCGCGTACTGCGAACGACGAGAACTTGGCCAGCGGGGTCAGGTTGAACTGCTTCAGTATCCGTTCGCTGACCAGGATCAGCGCGCCTGCGCCATCGGAAGTCTGCGAGCTGTTACCGGCGGTGACCGATCCCTTGGCCGCAAACACCGGCTTCAGGCGAGCCAAGCCTTCCATGCTGGTATCCGGGCGTGCGCCTTCGTCCATATTCACGGTGCGGGTCTTGATGTCGATCTGACCGGTTGCCAGGTTCGGGATGCGCTCGATGATTTCAACCGGAGTCATTTCATCGTTGAATTCGCCGGCTTGTTGCGCGGCGATGGCGCGGCGGTGCGATTCCACCGCGAACTGGTCCTGTGCTTCGCGCGATACCTTCCATTGCTGAGCAACCTTCTCGGCGGTCAGGCCCATGCCATAGGCCATACCAATGTTTTCATCCTTGAAGGTATTCATGTTGATCGACGGATGGTGACCCATCATCGGCACCATCGACATCGACTCCGCGCCGGCGGCGATCATCACGTCGGCCTGACCGACCTTGATGCGGTCAGCGGCCATTGCGACGGCGGTGATGCCGGATGCGCAGTAGCG
>Ga0196971_1000159_pt1 | contig 65630 bp, 90 predicted proteins | sample S1v_1013CmetaG_FD_148660 | JGI IMG/M metagenome (GOLD analysis project Ga0196971, IMG submission 148660) | Soil microbial communities from Anza Borrego desert, Southern California, United States - S1+v_10-13C | ecosystem: Environmental > Terrestrial > Soil > Desert | place: USA: California... | reverse complement strand
GGGGCGGCGAGCTCGTGGTGCTTCAGAGTTTTTCGTTTCGGCTCCGTAACTAAATACGTGTACGGGGATATTCACCCATATGGGTGAACGACTTCCGCAGGGGTAAACGCGGGAATCTTGCACGCCCAGCCCCGTTTCCCGGAGTTTCGGAGAAATCACCCCCCAAAATCCTCGCAAAATGTGGAAAACAACAAATACCCCTGATACCCCAGCGATACCCCACGATTTTGGGCTGGGGTTTCAAAATTCACTAATGATTTCAATGCTTGATACCCCGATACCCCATAAATGGCAAAATTTGACTATCTTCTAGAATCCGAAACAGAGGTGCATTTTAAGCGAAATGGAACTTGAAAATGGCCGGGAGCCCTAATTGGAAAATTAAGCCGGTTTGGGGTATCAGGGTATCAGTGATTGATTTTACAGGCTTTTTTCAGAGGGTGTATGGGGTATCACTTGGGGTATCACCCGGCACGAAAAAGCCCGGCACGCGGCCGGGCTACTGGTGTGGGTAAATGTTACGGGTGTGGGTATCAATCGTCACTAAAAACATTTTGTTCGAATTTGAAGGCCCGGTTTTTCATAGCGTCCGTCATTTCGAATTCCTGCATATCACTCCAGCTACCGAGATCACCCGTAAAGCAAATTCCCGATTCGCAGCAATTTCCTCCGTCTTTCCAAGCGAGATAGGTGATGTTTCCGACAACCTCGTTTGCTAAAATCCAGTCGGTACGGACGAACTGTAGATCGCCGCTTTTGGTTTTGGCTATGATCCATTTCATTTGTCGTCTCCTATATCAGGTCTTCGTCATCTTCCATGAACTCGTAACCACGAATGACGGCACCTCCCGGCGCGTCGGTGCGCTCCCACCATATGCCGGTGATCCCGCCATCTCGTTGTTTACCGAACCGGGTTTTCTTATGATCTCGGTCACCGACTTTCACCCAACCATTCTTCGGCAAGATTTCGAGAACGTGCTGGATCGCCGCATCGGTTTGTTGATTGAAAGTCGTCTTGTCGAGCCCGAAGCAATGCAGGCGCAAGTCTTTCTCTCGGAAGCATGTTCGGCGCACGAGCCTTTTGCCGGGGCCTTCCTCAAATTTCTCGTCCATACGATCCGCGATGCCCATCTCTTCCATGAGCGTCTTCAGGGGCAACGGTTGCTCGGCCCAATCCAACGCTTCGCGAACAAGCCGCTCGACGTGAGACTCGAGCCGGGCCGTCTGTTGCCGGGCGAGCGCCTCGGCCTTGGCCTCATCGCTCTTCAGCTCCAGTGTCAAATCACCCATCGGCTCCGCTTCGCGCGCGGCGCGCCATGCTACCATCGCCTCGGCCCAGATTTGGTTGACGTTGGCCGTGAGCTTGTTGGTGTCGATCTTCGGCACGAGCACCTTGAGCATGAGGTAGGTGCGGTTGCCGGTGTCGTCTTTCAGAACCTTGGATTGGTTCGTTGTGCCCCATAGAGAGAAGCGCCGGGGCAACTCGGTGACGTGCCGGCCATAGGCCATGCGCCAGTCGTCCTTCCGCTTGCGGGTGAACGATTTGAGGTGGTTGGCGTCGGTCTTTGTGAAGCCCGCCAGCTCGGGCATTTCGATGATCCAGTAGCCGGCGACTTGCTCGGCGATGCGGCCGAAGTCGTCAAGCCGCGCGTGCAGCTCACCGAACCACTTCGGATCGGGCGAGAGGTTATGGACGAACGTGGATTTCCGGCAACCCTGCGGGCCTTCGATGATCATCATGTTATCCCATTTGTGGCCGGGATTGAACGCGCGATCTATCGAGGCGATGAGCGCCAGCATGGCGACTTCGCGAACGTAGGGAGAGTCGGGCTCCCCGAAATAGTCTACGAACAACGTAGGGGCTCGCGCCTCCCCGTCATGTGAGCCCTCCAAGCTCAACAAGTGCTCTGTGACGGGGTTGAAATTATTGCCTCTTGCGACGGCGGCCAGTGCCATTTCTACGTCGGAAATGCCCACTCGCATGCCGAATCCGGCGATATCGTCGGAATGCTGCGCTTCGAGCACAAGATGCAGGATGCCCGACATGTGGTCCTGCCAGCGGTCGCCATTGAACCTATCGGCGCAGCGCAGCTTGGGCAAGCCCGGAATGCCCGGATCGATGTCGTCTAGGAGGACGATGTTCTGATTCAGCTCGTTGAACGCGATCTTGCCCCAGAATCGCTTATCGTTGCGCAAGATCGTCTGGATGTTGGTCACCGTCGGCTTGATCTCGCCGTTGTCGGTGTAATCGATCAGCCGGGTTAGCCACCGAGACGACGGCTTGTCGAACGTCCGCGCTTTGCGGGCCTTGGATGATGAAGCTTTTTGCCGGGGGCCGGAGCCCACAAGGTCTTCGAATGGATCGTAGTCGTCCGGTTGGCCTTCTTCAGGTTCGATGCCTTCAAAAGCGGATTTCCAGCCGTCGTCGGTAGCGTCGCCATCGCTGTCACCATCTGGTGAGCTACTTTCTCCGTCATCATCTCCACGATCTCGCGGCCCATTTGCCGAAGACGTTCGTTCATGGCTTCGAGAGCGCGTATCGTGGCGCGTTCCTGATCCTCGATTATCTCGACGGCTCGAAGGAGTCTCGCCGTCTGTTTCAGGCTCAGATTCTCCCTCTCCGCCATCCTCAGAACCATCGCCATCCGATTCATCTGCCTCAACCTCTTCAGAGAAACGCTCGTGGATTGCTGAAAACTTACGCGCCACTTGCTCATCGCGATAGCCCGGATCGCGCTTGACGAAATCCATCATCGCTTTCCAGCTCGGCCGGTCGCGCATGTGCTCGTAATCGTCGCCCTTGGTGTCGAGATCGCCGAACTTGTGGATGCGAACCAAATCCCAAAGGTTCACGAGCTGATCGCAAACCGGATCGGTGCCATGGTGCGAATAGAGGAATTTGCCTTCGTAGATGACCGCGCCGTTGGAGCTGGTTGCGCCGGCATAGGTGTAGCGGCCGTCCGTGTCGCCGGGCGTGTAGACGCCCTCTAGGAAGTGCTCCATGCCCACCTCGATATCGGGGTAGGCGCGGCACAAGTCACCGACGGGGCCTTGCTTCTCAAGAGGGTCTTCGGCCTTGTCGGCCCGGCGGCGGTACTTCTCTTCGTCGGGATGTCGGGGCAGGCATGCGTGATCGCGCCAGTCGCCATAGCGGCGGTCTATCTCGGCAAGCATGTCGTCGGCGTCGATCACCTCATGCGAGTCGTCCGACTGGAGGTGGAAGAAGTAGTGCTTGGCGTCGTCCACCGAGCACGTCGGCCGGAACATCATCTGCGCCGGCCGGTAACTCACCGGATCGACGGTTTTCATGTCTTCGTCAATGAGCTTGCCGAGATGACGGACGATAGCCGTGTACTCGTCAGTCGTCACCTCGCGCGAGAGCGGGAAGAAGCCGCGCACGCGGGGGCTCTTGGGGGTATGCCGCCGGGACGAATGCCAAAGGCCGACATACATGTTGACGCCGATCAACCCCAGCTCGATCAGCTCAAGGATGTGATCCGGCGCATAGTCGATATCGATGGTGACCAAGTTGCGCGGAAGCAAGTTGCGCTTGTTGCGCCATTTGCCTTCGAACTGCGCACCGGACACCCACCCGTTGATCTTTTTGAGATCGTCCTGTTGCTCTTTCGACATCTTGTCGAAAGCTTTGCGCTTCTCAGGCGTGACAAACGGCTTTTCGAACTGTTTATAGAACTTCGGCCAGTGAGCCGACATGTTCTTAGTCTTGGCGAGATTTTTACCCGAGCCTTCAGACCACCTTACGGTTATCAGGTTATGCTTATGTGATGGCATTCTTACCCCCGAGCGCCAATTCGAGCATCAGGAGACGCAAGGTATCCTTGGGGATGACGACGTGGAGCCCGGATCGCCAGTGGGAGACGGTGCTGGTGGCGCGGCCGAAATAATGGGCAATATCCGCCACGGTGAGCCCGTGTTCGGACATCAGCAAGAGAAGGGTTTCTGTACGCCAAACGGCATCATTCCAGCGGTTGTCCCGCCGGTCCACAACATACGCCATGTCCGAATCCTGTCAGGAAGCCTTGTAAGCAAGAGACTACGAGAAGTTGGTAGCTCTCACAAGGAAATCACATGTAAATGAAGCGGCCAAAATCCGCAAGAGAGACTTCGCCGGGGTTCAAGTCCACGATCTGCGCCGCCCGGCGCGGGGGGATATGGTTGGATTTGCACCACTTTTGGACGCCCCACGCCGACATCCCGAGCAGGCTTGCGAGGATCGCGATACTTTTGTACGAGCCTTTTTCATCGGGGAGATAGACCCACCGGCCGGCCGAATTCTGTTGCCGGCTATGCGGGGGGCACGCTCGGATGAGCAAGTCATGCAGCGTTTCCGTTGGGTTCATTCCGGGGCTCCTGATATCGAGATTGCATATAAACTGCCAACTAATTGTTGACAAGTCCCTTTGCGCAGGCCTATACGGAAAATGGTCAATTGACCCCGGCTCACCGTGATCATAAGGAGAACATATGCCAATCGAAGCTGAAATGAGGGCGCTGACTGAAGCGCTCAACAAGCATACCACCGCCCTCGAATCATTCGTGAAGGCGAGCGGCAAGGCCGGCGGTGCGGCATCTGGCGACGCCGGGACCAAGCCGGCCGGAACCAAACCCGGCGGGACCAAGCCGGCCGGCCCGAAGAAGATCAAGCTTGAGGACGTGCAGAAGAAGTTCGGCGAGTACCTCAAGGTCACCGACAAGGACGAACGCGATGAGCGCGTTGCCATCGTGAAGAAGATCAACGGCCATTTCGACGTGCCGAAGATGACCGAAGCTGATCCGAGCATCTGGCCCGACGCCTTCGCGATTCTGGATCGCGTCATTGAGGGCGAGGATGTTGACGACGTGCTGGCCGAGTTCGGTGGCGATGGCGGTGGCGACGACGGCGATTCCGTAGTCTAATCCGGGGCAGGCGGTGACCGAGCAAATCCAAGAGCATTCAACTCGGTCGCCGTCTGGCGCGCATGGCTGGCGGCGATGCCCCGGCAAGATCAACGCCGAGCGCGGTCTACCCGACCGCGTTGGGCGCGAGGCCGCCGAAGGAACGGTGTTTCACGAGGCTGCGGAAATCTGCCTGATTACGGGGATTGATCCGCAGATGCTCCCGCAAGGTGAAACCCGGATTGTGTCGGGGCATACCGTCTCTTTTAATCAAGAGATGGTAGACAATATGATCGGCGGCCTCGATCTTCTCGAATCGCTCATGGAGCCGGGATGTATTGTCCGGATCGAAGAGCAAGTAAGGATCGAGCCCTATACCTTGGAACTCGGCGGCTTCGGCACGTCGGACGTGATTATCATCTACCCGGATCGCCGGGAGATCATAGTTTTCGATTGGAAATACGGCAAAATCTCCGTCTCTCCTGTCGAAAACGACCAAGAAATTCTTTATGCCCTCGGTGTCTGGGAGACGGTGGCCGGCGAGATATTTAACTGGAATCCGGTTGATATCACGGTCAAGCTCATCATCTGGCAACCGCGCGTGCCCGGCGGCGGGGGTGAGTGGGAAACCACCATGGAATGGCTCTTGGCCGAGGGCGACAATATCCGGATCGATGCGGCCGCGACCTATGATCCCGACGCGCCGCGCATCCCCGGCGAGAAGCAATGCCGGTACTGCAAGTTCCAGCCTCAATGCGTGGAATATGCGGCGTACAATTTGCGCATGATCGGCCTGAAATTCGAGGATATCGATGAGGGAATCGAGCTGGATGTTACGCCGAACCTCCCGACCGACTTCGAGACGTGGACACCCGAGCGCCGGTCCTATGTGTGGCTGCATCGCAAGGCCATCACGCGGTGGCTGAAGATGCTCGGCGATGAGATCATGTTCGACTACCAGAAGGGCCGGCCCACACCCATGATCAAGGCGGTGCCCGGCAATCGCGGTCATCGCAAATGGCGGGACGAATACAAGCGTCAAGTCGAAACCTATCTGGATACGAACGTGGACCCTGACAAAGCTTGGGTTCCGATCACGCCGGCCGCGCTGCAAGAGCTGATCGGGAAGAAGCGGTATGAGGAAGATGTTGCCGTTTACGTGTCGCAATCCGAGGCAAAACCGATGTTGGTGCCGATCACCGACGGCCGCAAGGCAATTCCTTCGAACATGGTGCATTTCGAGGGTATCGAGGCAGATGAGGAAGATGGAGAAGAATGATGGCTGAAACCCCCGTGGGAGAAGTCCTATTGACCAACGTGCGGCTGTCGTTCGCGCACTTGGATGAGCCGAAAGAGCAGAAGAGCGACAAAGGCGAAACGACGCTCAAGTATCAGGCCAACGGTCTGATTTCCAAGACGACCGCCGAGGGCAAGCGAAATCTTGCCAAGCTCAAAAAGGCGTCGGAACAAGTGAAGGAAAAGAAATGGGGCAACAAACAGCCCCGGCTCAAGGCGAACCAAGTTTGTGTTCGCGATGGCGATGAAGAAGATTACGAGGGCTATGCCGGGCATTACTACATCTCGGCGTCCAACAAGAAACAGCCCCAGCTCATCACCAAGTTCAAGGATGGCAAGGGCGAGTGGTTGCCTGCCAAAAAGGGCAAGCTCTATTCGGGCTGCGTCGTCAACATGCTCGTTCGCTTGTGGGCACAAGACAGCACCGAGTACGGTAAGAGGCTCAACGCCTCGGTAGAAGCCGTCCAGTTCGTCAAGGATGGTCCCGCATTCGGCGGTGGCGGACCTGTCGATACGCGCGAGAAATTCGCCGAGATCGAGGCCGACGAAGGCGACGACATGTACGATCCGGACGGCGAATACACGGATGATGAAGAGATCGACTCGCTGGTCTAATCCGTGTCGGGGCCGCTCCATGGCGGGCGGCCCCATTGCCCGAGGCTCGAATGTCCGACAATCTCATCCGATGGTATATGGAGCGGCTGGCCGTCGGCGCAGAGCGATGGGGCTTGCCGCGCTCGGTGGTCGAGGCCGCCGCGCGCGCGGCAAACAAGGCCATCCGCGATCTCGGCGGGTTCTACCGCCTGCATCACGATTTTGAAACCTACTGCGATGTTTCGGTGATGGACGTGGGCTCGGATGTCTACGCCCGTCACCCAAGCACCGAAGTTCTCATGTGTGCCTACGCCTGCGACGATGAGGACATCTTGCAATGGCTTCCGGCCGAGGGCGAGCCGATGCCGGCCGATCTCCGCGAGATGATGGAAGACCCCAAGGCCGTCAAGTTCGCGTGGAACAAGCCCTTCGAGTGGGCCATCTGGCGGCACGTTCTGCGGCTCTATGTGCCGCATGAGCAATGGCGCGACCCGATGGTGATGGCGTTCACATGCTCCCTCCCCGGCTCGCTGGAGAAGGCCGGCAAGGTTGTCGAGCTTCCGGAAGACCAAGCGAAAATGAAGCGCGGCAAGGCGCTCATCCGCAAGTTCTGCATGCCGAGGAAGCCGACCAAGACGAACAAATCGACACGGTGGATGCCATGGGATGCGCCGGCCGACTGGAACGAATTCAAGCTCTATAATCGGACGGACGTGGCCGCCGAGCGCGGCATTTACAAGCGCCTGAAGCCTTATGATCTCCCGCCGCGCGAGTGGGAGGCATGGTTCCTCGATCAGGAAATCAATGAGGCCGGCATCCCTATCAACATGGCCATGGTCCGCAATGCGATCACGATCTACACCGATTTGGTGGATGAGACGCTGGAAGAGCTGGGATATCTCACGGGGCTTGACAATCCGAACTCGACGCCGCAGCTCCTGAAGTGGCTCAAGGCGCGCGGCTATCCGTTCGATGATCTCAAGGCCGGTCATGTGCGTCGCGGCGAGGAACGGGCGGCCGAGCAGCTCAAGGAATGGAACGTTGATGCCAATGAGGAAGAGTCCATTGTCGAAGCGGTGCTGGATTCCGCACGCGCCGGGCAAGCCTATAGTTGGAACGCCGAGTGGGAAGAAATCGCGGTCATTCGCCGGGTGCTATGGCTGCGGATTCGTGCGGCCAAGGCGAGCCCTAAAAAATACTTCGCCCTCGTGGATTACAGTGATGCGAGCGACCCGCAGAACGTCGTCATCCGCAACGCATTTCAGTTCGCCGGGGCGGGCAGGACGTGGCGTTGGGCGGGCCGCTCCTTCCAAGCGCAGAACCTACCTCGGCCGGCCACCAAACACATAGAAAAGAACATCGCGCTCGCGGCCGAGCACATTGCCAAGCTCTACGCGCCGGCCTTGAAGCTCCTATGGCCCGATGCCATGGATGTCCTCACGTCCTGCATCCGCCCGTGCGCGCAGGCTCCAGACGGCTTTGTGTTTATCGACGCCGACTTGAATGCCATCGAAAACCGCGTGCTCGGCTGGATCGCCAAATGCCGCAAAATCCTTCGAGTCTTCGAACTCAACCGCGACCCCTACATTGACTTCGCCACCCATCTCTTCGGCGGCACATACGATGAGCGACTTGCCGAGTACAAGGCAGGCGACGGCACAAAGCGCACGATCTCAAAGCCGGGCGTGCTCGGCTGCGGCTACATGCTCGGCGCGGGCGAGGAAAAGTACAATCCGAAGACGGCCGAGATGGAGGCCACCGGGCTTCTCGGCTACGCATGGAACATGGGGATTAAGGAATTCACGGCCGATCAGTCGAAGCTCTCGGTTGACACGTTCCGCCGCGAATTCGATGAGGTGAAAGACTTCTGGTACGACATCGAACGGGCCATGCGGAAGTGCATTCGCACCGGCCAGCCTACCCGCCACCATATGATCCGGTTCGATATCAAGGGGCCGTTTTGCCGCATGATCCTGCCCTCGGGCCGGGCGCTCCACTATTGCCGGCCGCGCCTCGAAATGCGCAAGACGCCGTGGGGCGAGAAGCGCGAGCAAATCACCTACGAGGGCCTCAACGATAAGAAGCAATGGTTTCGCCAAGCCACCCACCCCGGCAAGATCACCGAGAACGCCGACCAAGCGATTAGCCGCGATCTCATCGCCCACGGCATGATGATCGCCAAGCGCGAGTATGACATCGACGTGCGGATTCACGTCCACGATCAGATCGTGGGCCTTTGCCCGGAGGACGAAGCGGAAGAGAAGCTGGCGCAGCTTCAAGAGGCGATGAGCCGGCGGCCGTCGTGGGCTCCCGATCTCCCGCTCGCATCGGCCGGGTTCATCTCCAAAATCTTTGTGAAGGATTGAGTAATGCTTTCCGCTTCGCACATTCGGACAATGATGTTTATCGCCGAGAACACATATCGCCGAGAAACCGTAAGTATATATAGGATTCTCGACTCCGAGCGTAATGATACGTTCGGATTTATTCGAGGCAGTTTCATCAAATACGGCTATAAGACTATCCCGGATTGCATAGCAGCGTTTCGGGAAGCGGTAGATTTCATGCGCGTGTTTAAGGACGACGCGGAAAAGAAAGTCGAAACAGAACTGGAGGATGATTTCGATGTCAGTAGCATCATTTAAGAACATGCAATGGAAGCACGTCAAAAGCAAACATATCTACCAGATCACCGGGTTCCCGTTGCGAGAAAAAGACCTAGTGCCGCAAGTGTCCTATCGCCGCGTGGACGGCACGGGGCCGGAATTCACCCGAACGTGCGAAGAGTTTTTCGACGGCCGATATACGACCTATTGGGATTTCGGTGAGGCCGCCGAAAAGCCGGATGATGAGCCGATTGCCTTGGATTTCAACAAACGGTCACTCGTGCCGGGCGACGTGGTGCGACTCTATGTCGAAAAGGTGAGCGGGGATGATCGGGCCAATTGGGGAACGGAATGTGATCGCGTTGTTAAAACGGTACTTGGGAAAGACCGAGTTTCATTGGTTCCCTTGGTCAAAGGCTATGATGTCTGGATGACATCCGCGCTTATGTATGTTCGGAAGGCCACCCCCGCAGAACAACGTGCCGGGCGTGCCGAAAGGCACGGCCCATGATCGAAGCGAACGTGGAAAAGCCGCTCTCCAAATGGGCGGAAGCGCAGGGATGGTTCGTCCGCAAGCTCAAATGGATCGCCGTTGTCGGCGCGCCAGACCGGCTATTCATCAAGAAAGGCCGGGTGGTTTTCATTGAGTTCAAGCGACCGTCGGCGACGACCGGCCCGGCGAAAGACACCCGAACGACAATGCAGAAGAGAGAAGCCGACAAGCTCATCCAAGCCGGCGCGGAATATCACCTCGTGAATGATCTCGATCACGGATGCGAGATATTGGGAATCAAAAACCTTGCCTCAACTTCACATACCGCCCGCACTTCGCGACGCGCCAAGATACTGTGATTGGCTCTACGGCGAGCATTGGCGACGGCCGAAAATCCTATGCGGCGTCGAAGAGAACGATTTGATCTATGGCCGGCCGCCGAAGGTGCTCGCCTATAAGGATTTCCGTAACTATCAACGCTGGATGGCCGAGAAGATGATCCGGCTTCCGGCCGTCTATATCGCGGCCGAAATGGGCCTCGGCAAGACGGCCGCCAGTCTCTACGCCGCATTCAAGCTCATCCTGTCGGGCGCGGTGCGCAAGGTGCTGATCGTGGCCCCGCTCAACGTCGCCGAGAACACATGGCCGGATGAGATCGCCAAGTGGACCTTTGCTCGCGGCCTCGAATACACGGTTATCACGGGCGACGAAGACGAAAGGATCGCGGCCGTCAAGCGCGGCGGCCACCTCCATATCATCAACCGGGAGAACCTTGTGTGGCTCAAAGAGCACCTCGGCACGCGCGCCTTCGATTATGACATGTTGATCTATGACGAAGCGCGCCGGCTCTCGGGCGGTTCGAAACGCACCAAGCCCACCGAGCGCAAAGACGGTACTATCGGAATCAAGCGAACGTCTGAATTCGGCGTGCTCGCGAAGATGCGGTATAAGTTCAAACACGTCGTGCTGTTGTCTGGCACGCCGACGCCCGAGGGCCTCGAAGACCTATGGGGGCCGATGTTTATCATAGACAAGGGCCACCGCCTCGGCACGTCGAAAACCGCCTTCCTCAAGCGGTGGTTCTCCTATGACCAATACCGCTACAAGTGGGAGGCGCATAGTCATTCCGAGCGCCAGATCATGCGCCTCATCAAGCCGGTTTTCTTCAGTCTGAAGGAAGCCGACTACCTCGATCTACCCCCGCTCATCGTCCGCGATCACATGGTGCGCCTGCCCCCGCGCGCGGCCGAGCAATACGAACGGTTCGCCTCCGAAATGGCGTTGGAGGAATTCGATCTCGAAGCAGCCAATGGCGGCGTGCTGATCAACAAGCTTCTCCAGATGGCCAACGGCTCGGTCTACCTCACCGATCAAACGGCGCGCCGCATCCATGATGAGAAGCTCGATGCGCTCGAAAACATCATGGAAGAGAGCAAGGGCCAGTCGGTTCTCGTGGCCTATTCCTTCGAGTTTGACCGCGAGGCCATCAAGAAACGGTTCCCCTACGTCCGCATCTTCGGCGATAGTCGCAACGATCTCCGGGACTGGAATGCCGGCAAAATCCGGATGCTCTTGACTCATCCGGCATCGGCTGGCCACGGTATGAATTTCCAGTATGGCGGCCATATCGGCGTCTGGTACGGCCTCAACTGGAGCCTTGAACTCTACCTCCAATTCCGCAAGCGGTTGCACCGCTCGGGGCAGGAGGCGGCGGCTGTCGTGCTGCATCGCATCCTTGCCAAGTACACGGCAGACGAAATCGTGGCCAAGGCCCTTGAAACGAAGGGAGCCCGGCAAGACCGGATCACCGACGCCGTTCGCGTCTCACTGGCCAAGCGTTATGAGTATGAAAGGATGGCGGCATGACCCGCACGCAACGAAGACAGGAAACCGCGAGCGCCACGCTGGCCCGGCTGGCGGAAGCCAATCGCAAGAATGTCGGCATCGCCACCGGGCGGGGAAATGCAGAAGGCATCCACGAAGGCCCGGCCACCATGGATATCGACGCCGTAATGAAAGGCGTCACCGTCGGATGGTTGGCGCAGGCGTTCGGCATGAATTTCATGACCGTTAAGAACAAGCTCCGGGACTGCCCGCCGCTCCGGAAATATAAGAATGGATTCCTCTATGACATCCGGATCGCGTGCTCGTATCTGATCAAGCCCCGGTTCGATATCGAGAATTTCATCAAGAATGCCAATGTCAACGATCTACCGCCGAAGCTCACCCGTGAATATTGGGGCGCGAAGACGGCGCGGCTCCAGTACGAGGAAGAAGCCGGCCACCTATGGCGGGACGAAGCCGTTTTGACGCTCTACGGCGAGTTGTTCGCGATGGTGAAATCCGAGCACCAACAATGGGCCGCCACGCTGGAAAAGACCGTCGGATTGACCGACAAGCAACACCTGATTTTACAGGAAATGGTAGATCAGCTAGAAACGAAGCTCCACAAGCAAGTGCTGGCGACGCTCGGCCGGAAGAAGCATAAATCGGTGCTTCAGGAAGACTACGACCGGGAAGCGGCCGAGCGCGACGCCCAAATCAAGACCGTTGAGGAAGACGAAGAAGATATGGAGTTGCTCGTTGAGAGTCTTGTTTGACCATCTGGAGGACATGCTTGTTGTCGCGGCCGAGGGTGTTCGCCCGGCCGAGCGCCTCACCGTATCGGAAGCTGCGACCAAATATCGGAAGCTGAAAAACCTCGGCGGGTATCAAGGCGATTGGAACAACGATATCACCCCATATCTCGTGGAGCCGATGAACGAGCTGACAAACCAGCTACTTTCGACGGTTACCTTTGTCGGGCCGGCGCAATGCGGCAAGACGGATATGTTCCTCAACTTCCTCACCTATCGCGTCGTCTGCGATCCGGCCGACGTGATGCTTGTGCAGACGGCGCAGGCCACGGCGCGCGACTTCTCAATCAGCCGCGTGGATCGGCTCCACCGGCAAAGCCCCGACGTGGCCAATCGCCTTCTGGCGAGCCGGGACGCCGACAACGTGTACGACAAGCGTTACCGCTCCGGCATGATGCTCCGCATGACATGGCCGTCAATCAATGAGCTTTCGGGCCGCCCGGTGCCCTTCATTTGGGAAACCGACTACGACCGCATGAACCAAGACGTGGACGCGGAAGGCACACCCTATTCGCTCGGCGTCGCGCGCACGACAACGTTCGGCCGCTACGGCAAGGTAGTGGTGGAATCCTCACCCGGCTTTCCGGTGACCGACCCCCAATGGATCAGGAAGACCCGTCACGAGGCCCCGCCTTGCGAAGGCATCCTGTCGATCTACAACGCGGGCGACCGTCGGCGCTGGTACTGGAAATGCGTCAATCCGAATTGCCGGCAAGCCTTCGAGCCTCATCGGACGCTCTTGACGTGGCCGAACTCGGAAGACCCGATAGAGGCCGGCGAGCAAGCGTATCTCTCGTGCCCGCATTGCTCCCATAAATATCACGAGGTGGAAACCCAAGACGCTCCCGGCAAGCGCGTCATGAACCAGCTATTCGAGAAGGGCGGGCACTCGCGCTGGATCAAGGATGGCCAAGTCTGGATGCCGAACGATCAGATAGGCGGCACGGCGGCGCGCTCGAATAACGGGAGCTTCTGGTTGATGGGCGTCGCCGCCACCTTCAGCTCGTGGTCCGATCTCGTGCAAGGGCTGATCAACGGCGAGAAGGAATACGCCGAGACGGGATCGGAAAACACCCTCAAGACCGTCATCAACACCAAGCACGGCGAGCCCTACATCCACAAGGCGCTGTCCATGGCGCGCCTGCCCGAAGTGTTGAAAAACCGGGCGCAGGACTATGGCCACAAGGTTGTGCCGCCCGGTGTCCGCTTCCTTGTCGCCACAATCGACGTGCAAAAGCATCGCTTCGAGGTGCAAGTTCACGGGATCGGAACGGACGACATTTGGGTCATCGATCGCTTCCAGATCAAATATTCGAAGCGCGAGCAGCCCGACTACCCCGGCCAGTTCTCCTATGTGCATGCCGGCGCGTATCCCGAGGACTGGCGTTTGCTCGTTACCCAAGTGATGATGAAAAGCTACCCGCTCTTCAGCGACCCCGACAAGCATATGTCCATCTGGCAAACGTTCTGCGATTCGGGCGGCTCCGAAGGCACGACCGCCAACGCATACGAGTTCGTCCGGTGGCTCCGTCGCGGCTACAACGCCGATGAATCCGGGAATATCGAGAACGATGAGATGCAGGAAAAGTACCCGTGGTTCCCGCATCTTCTCGCGCGCTTCCACCTCCTAAAGGGTGACCCGCTCCCTAGTGCGCCGCGCATCCGGCAAGGCTTCCCCGATTCCGAGCGCAAGGATCGTCACGCGGGCGCGCGCGGTGAAATCCCCGTGATTTTCGTGAATACCAATCTCATGAAAGATCAGCTCGACGGCATCCTTGATCGTACCGAGCCGGGTGGCCGGATCAACTTTGCCAACTGGTTGCCGGCGAGCTTCTACAAGGAACTGACCGTGGAGTCGAAAGACCCCAAAAACAACAAGTGGATCAACCCCAACAAGTATCGCAACGAATCGTGGGATTTGTTGGTATATTGCCTCGTAGGGCTATTGCATCGTACAATCTTCTGGGAGCATATCGATTGGACCGATCCCCCGTCATGGGCCGCCGAATGGGATCGCAACGATATGATCTTTGACATCAACGGGCCGGCCCCATTCGAAGAAGAGCCCACCAACGGGCTCGCCGACCTTGCGAAACTCGGAGCCATCTTGGGATGACCATTGATCCAGCGTATCGGCTCATCTTGGTAAAGCGGCTCGAAGACGCCGAGAATGCCTACCATTCGCTCATGACGGGACGATCCCTCAAGGTTTTCGTTGATCAGAACGGCGAGCGGATGGAATATAGCACCGGCTCGGCGCTCCAGCTCTCGAAGTATATCGCCGAGCTGAAACGACAACTCGGTATCGGCGCTGGGGCCGGCCCGCTAAATGTGTGGATGTAATGACGGCTGCGCTCACCCCACAAATGATCCGGGACATCGAAGCTCTCGTAGGGCCGGTCCCGCAAGACATGGCCATGGGAAGCCCGCTGGAAGGCGCTGATCGGTTCGACCGCAGCGTGGCCATGTGGGCTCCAGCCCTCCAGTCGGCCGACGCCGATATCCTGCCCGACAAGTTCATGGCCGACGCCCGCGTGAACGATCTCGCGCGCAATGACGGCTATGTGCAATCCGGTATCGAGATCAACAAAAACTCGATTGTCGGTTCCATGTATCTTCTCAACTCCAAACCCGAGATGCGGGTGCTGGGGATTGACGATGAGGTGTGGCAGGCCGAGTTCCAAGAGGAAGTGGAAGCCAAGTTCACTCTCGGATCGGAGTCGGTGAATTGCTGGTTGGACGCCGCGCGCCGCGCAACGTTCACCGACATGTGCCGCTTGGCCATCGCATCCGTCGCCGCATCCGGTGAGATGCTGGCCGTGTTCGAATGGCTCCGGGCATCCGAGCGCCCGTTCCGCACGGCTGTAAGCGTGCTCGATCCGATCCGGCTCAAGACGCCATATCACCGCCTGCCCGATCAGAACATCCGGGGCGGCGTGCAGATGGACCGCTACGGCATGCCCGTCGGATACTGGATCGTGGACAACCCGGCGATGGGCCACACATATCCCATCGGCAACGGCATGGATGAGGCCAAGTTCGTCGCCGCCCGCAAGCCGTGGGGCCGCCGACAAGTGTGCCATATTGTCGAGCAGAAGCGGCCGCACCAAACACGCGGCATCTCCGACATGGTGGCCGGCCTCATGGAAACGCAAATCGCGAAGAAGTTCCGCAAGGTCACGCTCCAGAACGCCGTTACCGGCGCGATGTTTGCCGCCACCATCGAGTCCGAACTGCCCTCGGAAGCCGTCTATGCGCAGCTCGGCGCGGGCAACCTGAAGACCGGGACACCCGGCGCGGCGGCTGCGGCGTTCGCCACCGACTATCTTTCGGCGGCCGCAATGTACGCCGAGAACGCCAAGGGGCTCATGATCGACGGGGCGAAAATCCCCCATCTCTTCCCCGGTACGAAATTCCAGCTCCGGCCCGTCGGCACGCCCGGCGGCGTGGGGCAGGACTTCGAGGCGTCGCTTATCCGTCATACGGCCGCCCTTCTCGGCATCTCCTACGAGCAGCTCTCGAAGGATTACGCCAAGACGAACTATTCGAGCATGAAGGGCGGGATCAACGAAACCTACAAGTTCATGATGGCCCGGAAGAAAGCCGTGGCCGACCGTTTCGCCACGATGGTTTTCATGAATTGGTTCGAAGAGATGATCAACAAGGGCGCTATCGAGGCGATGAACTACTCGAAGCTCCCGAACTTCTACGAACCACTCATGGCGGAAGCCTTCACGGCTTGCGACTGGATCGGCGCGTCGCGCGGCCAGATTGACGAACTCAAGGAAACCCAAGCCGCGATCCTCCGTATCCGCTCCGGCCTCTCGACATGGGAAGATGAGCTTGGCCGCCTCGGCAAGGATTGGCGCAAGGTTTTCGTGCAGTTGGAACGCGAGCAAAAGGAACTCGAAGACCGGGGCATCATGCTCGCCGACGCCGCGTCGCTGGCCGCCGCCGACCGGGCCGCCAGCCAAGAGAACGCCGCCAGCTCGGAAGACAATGAAGAGAAGGCGACGGAAAAATGAGCAAGATCACCAACCCGCAATCGTCGCCGCTCATCGCCCAGCTTCAGAATGAAGTGCTCATGGTGGCGTCGGACTCGGCCGATCTCTTCGCAACGTGCCTCAACCACCTCATCCAACACGAGAAGGCCAGCGAGCTTATCGACGCCCGCACCAACCTCTCGGCGGCGGCCGACGATGAGTTTTGGGCCGACGACTGGCGCGCGAGTTACCGCCCGTATGTGGTGATTGACGGCGTGCTGCAAATCCCCGTGATGGGTGTGCTTCTGTCGCAGTTCCCATGGCAGCTCGGCCGATGGGCCACCGGCTACAAGTATATCGAAATGGCGTTCCGGCGCGGCCTCGAAGACCCCGATGTCAAGGGCTTCGCGCTCCTATGCCACTCGCCGGGCGGCGAGGTTACCGAATGCTTCGAGCTGACGGACAAGATTTACGAATGGCGTGACCAAAAGCCGGTGCGCGCGTTTGTCGCCAACTACGCCTATTCGGCGTGCTTCTCCATTGCCTCGGCCGCCGGGCCGAACAACATCATCATCACCCGATCCGGAGGTGCCGGCTCGGTTGGTGTGGTGACCGCGCATGTCGAGTTCTCCAAATATCTTGAAGATGTCGGTATCAAGGTCACCTTTATTTTCGCCGGGGAGCACAAGGTTGACGGCAACCCCTACGAAAAACTGTCGGCTTCTGCTAAAAAGCGGATTCAGTCACGTATCGACAAGATTTATGGTGTCTTCACCTCGACGGTTGCCCGCAATCGTGACATGGAAGAAGAAGCCGTTCGTGCAACCAAGGCATTGACATACGATGCCGAGGAAGCAATCGAAGTTGGATTCGCGGATCGAATCGGGGCTTTGGAAGAAGAGCTGGTGGTTTACACTACCGAACTGTCAGACAACGGAGATGAGTACATGGCAACCCAAGGAAATGTCACCGGCCAGAAGCCCGAAGGCCAGAATGCAACCGAGCAGGGCTACACCAAGGCGCAGCTCGACGCCGCCGTTGCCGAAGCGCGCGCCGAAGGCCACGCCGAGGGTATGAAGGCCGAGCAGGACCGCCAGACCGCCATTCGCGGCTTGGATGAAGCCAAGGCCCGCCCGTCGGCGACCAACATGCTGATCGAACTCGGCGTGAGCGCCGAAGTCGCAAAGGACAAGCTGTCCAAGATGCCCGAGGAAGTGACGGCCGAGAAGAAGCCCGACACAACCGACGCCACCACGCAAGGCGCAGGCGACAAGGCCAAGCGCAATCCGTTCGAAGAGGCCATGGAAACCACCCAAAACCCGAACATCTCGGCCACGACCAAGACGACGGGCGATACGGGCGACAAGGCCGCCGAGCAAACCAACGAGCTTCTCAGCTCGTATGCCGTGGCCACCGGCAAGAAGCGTGAGGCCGACAAGGCCGCCGCGTAACGCAACACTAACAGGAGAGCCCGACAATGCCCCCGATTGACAACAAAATCCCGAATCCGGAGCCCGGCATTGCGGGCTTCGCAACGGAGTCGTGGGAGAGCCCGCAAGACCCCCGCTACGGCGAGGGCGTACCGACGACAACCCATCGGGAAGTCACGTCGGCCGGCGCGGTCAACTTCCCGCTCTATTCCGTGGTGAATATCGCCGACAACGGCGCGATCACCATGGCGCAAGTGACGGCCGGCGAGTCCAACGCCAACGCGATCCTTGCAGCCCCGGCCGCGTTCGGCGTAGGCGATTCCATGTCCCTCCCGTTCTATCGTGAGGGCCATTGGAACATGGATAGCCTCGTTTGGCACGCTTCCTTCAATACCGATTTGCTCAAGCAAACGGCGTTCGAAGGCTCCACGTCGCCGAACATCTTCGTCTCGAAGAAAAATTTCCCGAACAACGCGATCAACATCTAACGTTGGTCGCGTAGGAATTCGCCCAAGATCAAAGGACTCGAACCAATGGAACCTACAGTTTACGATAGCCGCACGCTCTTGGGCGTTTTCTGGGATCAGAACTCCATGGAGCCGCCGGAGAATTACTGGCTCCAGTTCTACCCGCAGACGCTCAATTTCACGACCGAGACTATCGATTTCTCGCAGCTCGCCGATGTCCGCAAGCTCGCGCCGCTTGTCGTGCCCACCGCACAAGGTGTTCCGATCTACTCGGCCGCCGAACGGCTCGTGCAAGTCAAGCCGGCCTACCTGAAGCCGAAAGACCCGGTTACCGCCACCCGCATGATCCGCCGCGCCGCCGGCCTCGGCGAGCTGGCCCAGACCCAGCCGCTCTCGCCGCAGCAACGCTATCAGGCCATCGTGACGGACATCGTTCGCCAGCATCGCTACTCCATCGAGCGTCGTTGGGAGTGGATGGCCGCCGCCGCGACTATCGATGCCAAGGTGCTTCTCGAAGATGAGCGCTACCCCCGCACGCTGGTTGACTTCCAGCGCAACGCCGCCCAGACCGTGACGCTCACGGCCGGCAACCGCTGGGGCGACGCGGGCGTTTCGATCCTGTCGAACCTCGCGAGCTGGAAGAACATCATGCGCAAGGCCCGCTTCGGCGGCGTCGCCACGCGCCTCACCGTCGGCACGGATGTTTGGGATGTCATGCGCAATGACCCCGAAATCCGCGAGTTCCTCAACACGCAATACCGTCTCGGAGCGAACATCAACCTCCGTCTCGGCATGCTTGACGGGCTCGAAGTCGAGCGCGTCGGCAACATCGAAGGCCTCGAAGTGTTCGTCTACTCCGATTACTATCAGGACTCGGATGGCACGGTGATCGAGTACATGTCGCCCAAGGATATCGTGCTCACCTCGCCCAACATCCGGGGTATGCGCTGCTACGGCGCGATTCAGGACTTCGGCGCGCAGCTCCAGCCGCTCACCGTTTTCATGAAGATGTGGAACGAACAAGACCCGTCGGCCACGTTCATCATGACGCAGAGCGCTCCGCTCATGGTGCCGATCAACCCGAACGCATCGTTCAAGGCCACCGTTGTAGCCTAACGTCATCCAGCGCGGGGCGGCTTAGGCCGCCTCACGACGCTAGAAACCCCATCGGAGAGTAAGACAATGGCTGAAAAGGCAAAGGTTATCGCCCTCAACACTATCGTCATCACCACGTCGGAAGGCCAGCGTGGCGACCGGGCAAAGGGTGATCCGGGCGTTCGTCCGCAAACCATGACGATCCCGCCGGGCACGACATTCATGGCCGATACGGTCAAGCATCGCGGGCAGGCGAAATCGCAGTATGACGAATTGATGGCCGCCAAGGCCATTCGCGATTGGTCCGAGGAAGATGAGGCCGCGCTCAATCGCCTGTCGAATGTCGTCGGCGGTGGCGAGTTTACCGAAAACTTCCGGGTTTCCGAGACTGTTTCCAACGCGAACGACGGCCAGTCGATCCAGCAAGACGGCTCCGGCACGGGAACGAACGATCCGGCGGCCGTCCGCAAGTCCACCGCCCCGGCCCCCAAGCGGAAGACCGAAGGCGAACTGGCGGCGGAAATCGCCAAAAAGGAAGAGCCGGCCAAGGTGGCCGCCGCAGATGAGGCCGCCGCCGAACGGAAGGCCCAGGACGCCAAGCAAGCCGAGGCATCGGCGCAGGGCCGCCAGACGACTTCGAGCACCTCCGGCGCGTCCACTTCCGCCAATGCATCCACCACTACCGGCAAGTCCAAGATCAAGGATTCGGCCGAAAAGGATGACGACGTAGTTTGATGCTTACTCATCACCGAGAAGCGAAGCTACAGGCACGCCGCGACTTGCATGAAGGATTGCAGGACGCGGCGTACCTTTATATGTCCGGGAATGCGGCCGGCCCGATCAAGCTCGTATATGTGCGATCCTTGACCGAATGGGGCGCACTCGGCGACGTCAAGGGCACGAGCTTGGTCTATGCCGAGCGGAACGACACCCGCAAGTCGCAAATCATCTTTCTGGTAGAGCAGCACACCCCGGAGCGCGGCGATGTCGTCGCCATAGCGCCCGGAGATGTCTGGCGCGTGGATAACGTGGAGCCGGTCTACAACATCACGCAAGCCGCCAACGTTGCCCGGCTAGGGCCAAAGGAACAAGCGCTGTATAAGAGCCCACCCGAGGCTGTCGTGTACTCGGCTGCATGGGGACTCTTGCCCACGGCCGCCATTGAGGTAGACAGTGGTTGACCGATGGGCGGTATATGTTGAAGGCCTCGAAGGGCTAGGCGACGTTGCCGATATGTCAAGTGCGACGAAACTCAACATCGTGCGCGCCGTCAACGCCACCACGGCACGGTTTAGGAAGCGCGGTGCCGATCTCATCCTCGGGGATATCAACCTCCCGGCCCATTATCTCAATCCCGCCGCCAAGCGCCTCTATGTCGCCTCGAAGGCCACGCGCGGGAACATGGAGTCGATCATCCGTGCGCGCGGCCGGCCGACTTCTCTCGCCCGGTACATCACGTCGCGCGAGGCCGATAACGTCGGCGTGACGGTAAAGGTCAATCAGGACAAGCCGGCCCGAAAGCTTCCGCGTGCCTTCCTCGTAAAGCTCCCCCAAGGTCGCGGCCCGGTCGATACACAATTCAATCTCGGCCTCGCCATTCGCCTCGGCAAGGGCCAGCGCATTCGAAACAAGCGCCATCTCGTGCAGCTCGATCAAGGGCTATACTTGCTTTACGGCCCGTCCGTAGATCAGCTATTCATCAATGCCACGGGAAGTCGGGCCGGCGAGGGTGTTGCCTCAGAGATGACTCCTGATATGCTCGACTTTCTTCAGAATGAATTCTTGCGGCTCATGGAGCTTGATCTGTAATGGCGTATCCGAACGGTGATCCTTTCCGGCTTGCGATCCTCAAGAGGATCACGGCCGCGTTTGATGAGATCAGCGGGAACGCCGACGGATGGAACTTCGATCTCCGGCCTTTCGAGCGAACCAAGAATGACGGCACGGTTGTCATGCAACGCCGTAACTTCCGGGGCCGCGTGATGTTCGGCGAGGACGACCCCCTGCCCATGACATCGTTGCTGGAGATCGTGTTGCCGCCAGACCAAATCCCCGACCGTGCGCCAGACAACCCGCATCGGGTGGGTGATTGGGATTTGATGGTGCAAGGCTTTGTGGATGATGATCCGGAAGACCCTACCGACCCAGCACAATATCTGTTAGCGGATGTCGTTAAACGACTCGCCCAAGAAAAGGTGAAGGCGTTGGACTTCAGCCCCGGCGGTGGTATCTTCGGCTTCCGGTGCATCACCGCCTTGAAGATCGGGGTGGGCGTTGTTCGTCCACCGGATGAAATTTCGGCCAAGGCGTTCTTTTGGCTACCGATCAGTTTGACAATCGCAGAGACTCTCACCGATCCCTACGATGCCGGAAACTAACATAAGGAACCGCAGTAATGGCCCTTCAGAAAGACAACCAGAATTACACCCTTGGTCGCGGTGAATTCCATTTCGCGCGGTTCCTTCCCGGAACGCGGACCCCCAAGGATTACATCTATTTCGGCAACACGCCGGAAATCAACATCTCGGTCGAGATCGAAATGCTCGATCACTACGACTCGGACCATGGCATCCGCGAGAAGGATGACTCCATGACGTTGCAAGTGAACCGCACCGGCTCGTTCACTACCGACAACATCAAGGTCCACAACATCGCGCTCTTCTACTTCGGCACGGTCAACGTCGTTACGACGGCCGCCGCTGCGGCGGTTGAAGAGACGCTGACCGATGTTGTTCTCGACGCATCTTATCAGCTCGGCGTCACGCCTTCCAATCCGCTCGGCCTCGGTGGCCTTGACGAAGCGGCCATCACGGTAGCGGTGGGAGCCACCACCCATGTCGTGGACGTGGACTACAAGGTCTATGCTCGTACGGGCATGATCAAAATCCTCTCCACCGGCACGATTGCGGCCGGTTCGGACGTGGAAGTCACCTACACCGTGAAGGCTTCGACCAAAAACCGGATCATCTCCGGATCGCAGCCGGTCGAAGGCGCCGTAAAGTACATTTCGTTCAACCCCAAGGGCGGGCAGCAGGACTACTTCATGCCGTTCGTCAAGCTCACTCCCAACGGCGACTATGCGCTGAAGGGCGATGAGTGGCAGACGATCCCGTTCACGCTGGATATCCAGAAGCTCGGCAATCTCGAAGCCGTCTATGTGGACGATGAACCGCTCTTCACGGTCTAATACCGACGGCCTACCCAACCTGACAGGAGTTCCGCGTAATGGCCAAACTGAAGCTGAAAAACGTGGTGATCGTGCGCGCACCGATCCACGTTACCGAGGAAGATTTTTTCGAAGTTCGCGGCGTCTCGCTCGCGGATATCACGCGCCTTTTCCGCCGGCATACCGAAGTCATCACCAAGCTTTTCAATGACTTCATGGGAAAGAAGGGCAACGGCAAGTTTACGTCCGAAATGCTCGTGGAGTTCATTCAAGAGGCGGCCATGGACTTCCCGGTTCTCATCGCTGAGATCATCGCGCTCGCGGCCGATGAGAACAACGATGAGGGCGTGGAAATGGCGTCCAATCTCCGGGCAACCGTTCAAATCGAGGCACTGATCAAAATCATGGAGCTGTCGATTACGACTGAAGCCGAACTAAAAAAAGCAACCGAGATTCTGACAAAGGCCGCCCGCCAGATCGCGAATCTCGTACTCGGCGTGCGGGCGCAAGTGGAGGCCGATCTAGGCTTCAGTTTTCCGTTTGGCTCTTCTCAATCCGTAAGCGAGTCAATCAACTAGCGGCGGCCGGCTACGGTGATGATGCTTGGTTCTACCCCATCGGTTGGGTATATGATGAATCGAACATCATCATCGCACGGGAAAACGCGCGGATTAAAACCGAAGTCACCTTGCTGCAATCGGCCATCACAACGATAATCAGCAAGAAAGGGTGGGATGCTTTTCGCAAAAGCATAGACGCTCTCGATACGGAAGTTGACCCGCCCGACGAGGAATAGCCATGGCCAACGCGCGCCGCGAAGTCGATCTTATCGTAAAGGCCAAAGACGACGCGGTACGGGTTCTCGACGCGATCACCGACGCCATCAACAGTATGGTGGACGCGCAGGCCGACCTTACGGCCAACGCCAAAAAGACAAGCACGGGAATCGGCGGCCTCGTTAGCGCTGTCGCCGATCTCGGCAAGGCCCTCAAGGGCGGCAACTCGGCCGACAAGCTGGCCGACGATCTCAACAAGGCCAACCGGGCGGTTGAAGCGCTGCGCTCCGGCCTTGAGCAGGCCCAAGGCGATCTCACGGATTATTCGAAGCGCGCCACGGAAGCGGCTACCGAAACCGACCGGCTCAAGGCCGCGCTTGCCGGCGCGGAAAAGCAACTCACTGATCAGGCAGCGGACCTCGGCAAGGCGACGACCGCGCAAGCGAAGTATGCCGACGGCCTCAAAAAAGCCGACGCCGAGATTAAAAAGCTCACCCGGTCTATCCCGAATCTCACTCGGGATATCTTCGATCAGCAAGCCAAGGTCACCGAGACGGCCGCCAAATACGAGGCGCTCGGCCAGAAGATCGCGGCCGCTGAAAAGCCGAGCGCAACGCTTCAGGAACGGTTCGCCAATCTCGGCACGCGGCTGGAGAAACAAACGGCCACCCTCGCCGAATATCGGGACCGGCTCGAAAGCGCTGTCGCCGAGATGGAGCAAGCCTCGGCCGCTGCGGCTGAGTTCGGTGCGAAGATCGAGGCCTCGGCCGCCGGCATCAAGACGCAAGAGGCTGCGATTGCGGCTACGTCGCAACAAATCGCGGATTACAAGAGCAACATCAAAGAAGCGGCGGCGACACAACGCGAGCTGGAGCAAAGCGCGACCAAAGCCGGCGCAGCGGTCAAACGGCAGGAAGGCCAGCTAAAGGGCGCGGAACAAGGCCTCGAAACCCTCGGCGCGGCGACGGATAAAGTTTCGGCCAACATGGCGCAGCTCGCGGCGGCCGCGCGTGGGCCGCTGGCGCAAGCCGTTGCCGCGCAACGCGGCGTCGTTTCACAGATCAGCCAAGAGTACCAGAAAATCCGAACGGAGCTGGCGCAAGTCAACGCCGCCATGCGGGGCGCTGGCCTGTCGGCTTCGGGCGAGATGGTCGCGGCGTATAACCGGCTGCGGCAATCCCTCAATGAAGTAGAAGCCGAGTTCGGCCAGCAACGTTCCGCCTACAAGGAAATGCAGGCGGCCGTGCAAGGCCTTACGGGTGACACCGATCAGCTCATAGCCGTGACGACACGTTTCGGCCAGACGACAAGCCAAGCGGCCGCAGCACTCGGCCGTGTACGCGCGGAGTCGGCCCAAGCCGCCGGCACGATGAGCCGCCTATCGCAATCGACCGGGCAAGCCGTCGTCAACGAAGAGCGACTCGCCCGCGCGACGGGCCAAACTGCGGCGGCTATGGGGCAAGCGGCGCAGCGGTCCAGTGCGCTCGCAAACGCCTATCGCCAGATCTACGGTGAGAGCCGGCAAGCCCTCTCCTACACCCAACGCCTCCGGGGCGAGGTGCTGTCGCTCGTATCGGCATATGGTGGCATCTTCGGTGTTATCACCATGCTCCAGCGCGTGGTTGAGGCCACGCAAAAGGTTGAGCGGGCGCAAATCCGTCTCACGGCGCTCTATTCGGGCGACACCGCAAAGGCCGGCGCGGAATTCGAATTCATCTCCCGGACGGCCGACCGGCTCGGGATCGATATTGGCGAACTCGCCGATGAGTACACTAAGTTCTCCGCTGCAACCAAAGGAACCGTGCTTGCCGGGCAGAAGACCCGTGATGTCTTCCTACGGGTGGCCGAGGCCGGGCGCGTCAACGGCCTGTCAATGGCCGATATGTCGGGTATTTTCAAGGCACTCACGCAAATCGCGAGTAAAGGAAAAGTACAACTAGAAGAGCTCACAGGACAACTTGGGGATAGGCTCCCAGGTGCATTGCAAATTATGGCTGATGGCCTCGGCATCACGACCGAAGAGCTTCTGGAGCTGACGAAGAAAGGCGAGGTATCCAGCTCGGCCTTGGCAAATTTTGCCGACAATCTCGCCGAACGCTACGGCGAGGCGCTCCCGGCCGCGTTGAAGACGACTAGCGCCGAAATCGGCCGGTTCGAAAACGCTCTCACGCGCGCGTTGCTGGCGTTCGGGCAGGGCGGTTTTATCGACGGCTTCAACTCGCTTCTGCGGTCCTTGACGGCCACGTTACGGGACGCTGATTTCCTCGCGTTCGCTCAGAACGTATCAGCGGCATTCGGTTTGCTGGCAAAGACCATTGGCGTTCTCGTGGAGAACTTCAAAGTCCTGATTGCCATCGTCGGAACGTTCGTCGGCATTCGGCTCCTGCCCGCCATCACCTCGCTCGGCCTTGCCTTTACGAACTTCGGCCGGGCGATGAACCAAGCGCAGATTCAAGCGGCAATTTTCCGCCGAGAATCGGCCGCGCTCGGAGCTACGGTGGGCACGACGGCCGGCCGGGTGAGCGCGTTGAGTGTCGCCGCGCAAGGCTTGCGTGGAGGCCTTGCCGGGCTTGCCGTGGGTGCTGTCGTCGGCCTTTTGACTCAGTGGCTCACGTCGGCCGGTGAAGTCAATGAGGCCATGACCGAACACCAACGGATCATGGGCCTCGTGAAGGGGGCCTATGACCAAAACCAGCAATCGGTTGAAGCGTGGCGCAAATCGCTCGCCGAGCTGTCCACGCAAGAGCTGACGAACAACCTCCAGCGCGTGAAGAGCGCTGCCGAGACGGCGCGCATCAATGCGCTCTCGGGTTTCGAGGAAGGGGCCGCTACCGACATGGGCGATCCGGCCGTGCGGGCGATCAACCAGTCTATGGTTGATCTCACCAATGCGGTGTTCGACGGCAAGAAGTCACTGGAGGAATATCGAAACGAACTCGACGCGCTGCAACAAGCGGCGGCAAAGCTCGGGCCGAACGGTAGTGGTCTGGCCGACGCTATCCAAGGCGCGCATGATCTTTCGGAAGAGACGTTTAACGCAGCCAAGGCCGTCAAAGAAGCAGCCGACGCGCTCGACGTGAAATCGAGTAAGGCGGAAGTGGCGGAAGCCGCCATGAAGCGTCTTACGGGTGCTACGGACGCCAGCGGCCGTTCGGTCGAGTCTATGGCGGCCGGCTCGAAGACGTTCAATAGCGCGCTTGACGAAATGAAATCGCTCATCCCCGAGGTTAATAAGGGCCTCGACGTGATGCAGCAAAAGGCCAATCTCGATGCGGCCTTTCAGTCGGCCGTGCGTGCGGCCCAGACGATCTCCGAACTCAATGGCGCGATCAAACAATACAACGAAACCGCCAGCGCGTTGTTCGCCAATGCGGCCGGCGCGGACCTGAAGGGCATCACCGACGGCGTGGAGGCCGCCGCTACCATTCTTCGAGCGCGTGAGGGTTTCATCCCCTACGCCAAGATGGATGTCAACGCGCTCCGGACGGGCTTCGGATCGGACACCACGACCGACGAAAATAACGTAGTCCGCAAGGTCACGGAGTCCACTCGTGTCACCGTCGCCGACGCCAATCGCGATCTTTACCGTCGCATCGGCGAATTCAACAATGTCATCGTCGGCCAGATCGGAGATAAGTTCGGGCAATTCTCGGCCGCGCAACAAGGCGTGCTGACATCCATCGCCTATAACTACGGCGAGCTTCCGCAGAGCCTAGCGAACGTCATCAATGCCAACGGTACGCCCGAAGAGATCGCAGCCGCGATCCGGGAACTCCAGACAGACAATAAGGGCATTAACCGGGACCGCCGGCTTTATGAGGCCGCCGCCTTCGAGAGCGGAACTGACGTTGACGCCGAAACCAAGGCGTATCTCAACACCCAAAAAGAACTCACCAAGGAAAAGGAAAAACAGGCCGAGGCCGCCAAGAAATTCCACGATGAGCAGCTCCAGTCGAATGAGGCGCTCGCGCAAGAGAACGCGCTCTCCAAAGAAGACCTTGTGACGCGCGAGACGGCCAAGGCGATCCGGGAGGCTGAGAACAAGGCCAAGGAAGCCGGCACGACGCTCACCGAACAAGAGCGCGCGGCGATTATCGAGAACACGCGGCTCAAGTATCAGGAGCAAGCGGCGCAGGATGCCGTTAACGCTTCGAAGAAGACGGCCGAGGAAGCCGAGTCCAAGTTCAATGCCATCGCGCAACAACGGGCCGCTTTGCTCAAACAAGCCGACGCGCTCCGGGCGCAGGGCAATACGGCCGGCGCGAATGCGGCCGTGCAGCAAGCCAACGCGCTGAAGACATCCATGGATCAAGCCGCCGCTGCGGCTATCGCCATGTGGCAGAAGATCGGCGGCCCGGAGGCGCAAGCCGCTATCGAGAAAATCCGGCAAGCCAATCTCGAGTCGCAAAACCTGAAGACGACCGGGAATCAGGTTTCGCAAATGTGGACGGCCGTGGGCGAGTCGCTCATGAATAACCTGTCCACGGCGATTGACGAATTCGCGCAAGCCGTGGCCAACGGTGAGAACGCATGGAAGGCGCTCGGCCGCGCACTCCAGAAAGCCGCCGCCCAATTCCTTATCGACATCGGCAAGATGATCATCAAACAGATGCTCTTCAACGCCTTGTCGGGCATTTTCCCCGGCCTCACCAACCCCCTCGGCGCGGGCGTCGCGCACTCGGGCACTGGATCGGGAACGCTTGCGTCCAACCCATCGAACCGGACGCGCAACGTGGACCCTCGGGTTTTCGCCATGGCTCCGCGCTTCCATCGCGGCTATCAATCGGGCCTCGGATCAAACGAGGTGGCCACGATCCTCGATAAGACGGAATCGGTGCAGACGAAGGATTCGCCCTTCCATCCGCAGAACCAAGCGCGCACGATGGCCGCCGCCGCTGCGGCCGGCGCGGGTGGCGGTAAACAGGATATCAAGGTGCTCAACCTCATCGATTCCGCTGCGATCCTTGAGGAAGCCTTGAATTCGCCGGCCGGGACAAAGGTGTTTATCAACAAGATGCGGAAGGAAAAGGCGAGCGTTAAAGAGGTGATGAAGTAATGCCCATCATCGGAACCGTCGTCCAAACGGAAGTGCCTCGCGATACGGATAGCTTCCGCATCTTTCCCGTGGCGCACAATTGGATGGAGCCCTTCAAATACAGCATGGAGTTTCGCACCGACATCATTACGTCGGTCAACGGTAAAGAGCAGCGCCGCGCCGTGCGCAATCGGCCGCGCCTTGTTGCCGAGTACGCGGGAAACGTCTGGAAGCGCGAGAAGCTCAATCTTCAGCTTCTCATGACGGGGTGGCAGAAAGAGGACATCATGTTCGGCATGGAGCATCTGGCGGTGCGTACCACGGCCGCCATGGCTCCCGAGGCTACAGGTGTTTCCTTCCAGCCGGTTGGCGTTGATCCGCCATTCTGGTTTGAGGCCGGAATGCCCGTCATCATCGTGAACGGAGCCGACAAGGCGATCCGGGAAAGCCGCACTATCGCGTCCGTCGGCGCGGCCAGCATGACGTTTCAGGAAACCAGTGATCGCGGCTTCCCGGTCGACTCCCGGATCATGCCGGCGCATCCGGGCTATATCAACGAAGAGCAGCCGAGCATGCAGCTCTCGACGCGCGCCGGCACGGCGACCTTCTCCGTTCCGCTCAAGCCGACGGGCGGGATCATGCCGGTGGCAGATATCGGCGAGCCCTACTATGTGGGCAACCTTGAACTCTTCCCGTTCAAGCCCAATTGGGCCGGCGGCGTCGGCACGGATTTCCTTTGGCCGCACAACGTGATCGACTATGGGTACGGGCAATGGAGCAATTGGACGCCCGTGGAATTCCCTTCCCGGATTTACAAGTTCGAATATGCGCGCAAGACGCTTCGGGACACCTACGAGGTTATGGCCTTCTTTCAGCGCCACAAGGGCCAACGAAGCGAATTCTTCATGCCAACGTGGCAAGATGACATCCCGTTCACAACGCTCGCAGGCGGCGGCCTGTCGATCCTTGTGGAGGGCCGGGCGTTCGGCCATGTCTATCAGGACTCCACCGTGTTCCGCCGGATCATGGTTCGCTACACCGACGGTTCGGTTAGCTACCACCAAGTGGAGTATGTAGAATCGCTCCCGGATACAGACTCGTCCGTCGTGCGCGTCATCGAGCCCTTGCCCGTGGTGGAGTTGACACCGCAGACGGTCACCGGCATTTCTTGGTTGCTTGTGTCGCGTTTTGCGCAGGATCGTCTTGACGTGCAGTTCATGACGGATAGCGTTGCGACATTCACGCTGGCCATGAAGACGCTGGAGAACTTCGAGCTATGACGTTTCTCGATATCGAGACATCGAAAGACCTCGGCGCGCCCTACGAGCTGTACGAGTTCGTCTATGGGCCGCGCCCGGAGGATTCCTACAAGTACGCCAACACCGAAGAAGAAGTGCCGGGCTTTCCCGATTTCGTGCCCACCCCCATCCGCCGGGACGCCTACAAGACATCCGGCAAGGCCGAGCGCGATCAGATGAATATCACGTTGCCGACGGAGTCGAGCATCGCGCAAATGATCCTGCCCTACCCGCCGCCCTATGAGGTGTATGTGACCATTTGGGCCGGGCACTTCGAGGGCGGCTTGCCCATGGTGGTCTGGATGGGCCGCGTCCTGTCCAACGCATTCAGCGAAGCGGGCGACGTGGTGTTGACATGCGAGAGCCTGTTGATCTCTCTCAAGCGGCTCGGCGTGCGCCGCCGCTGGCAGATCGGATGCCCGCTCGTGCTCTACAGCAAGGGTGTTGGCCAGTGCAACGCCGAACGGGAAGACTTTACGGTAGAAGCTGAAGTGCTCGCCGTGATCGACGGCGTTCCCGTCTTCGCGAACGGCTGGAACCAACCCTTCCAGAAGGATCAATTCAAGACAGGCATGCTCCGATGGGAGTCGCCATACGGCATTGAGTATCGTTCGATCCGGCAAGTGCAGGATGACCGCGTGGTTTTCATCGGCCAGCTCCGGGGGATCGAGCCGGGCCAGACAGTCGAGTTGATCTTGGGATGCAATCGGCGCATGACGGATTGCGAGGAAGTTTTCGACAACATCAAGAACTTCGGCGGGCAACCGTGGATACCGCTAACCAATCCTGTCCGACATCACAATTTCTGGTGACCGCTCATGTTCCTCGTGCAATTGGTTCTCGGCCTCGCGCTCATGATCCTCGGCTATATGCTCATGCCGCAGCCGCCGGAAGAAAAGCAAGAGATCACCGAAATGGAAAACCCCACGGCCACGAGCCGGGAAATTCCGTGGCTCTTCGGGGATATGTGGCTCAAGTCGCCGAATTTCATCGGCCATTGGGATAAGCAATACAAGAATCTGGAAGACGATTCCGGGGAAAAGAAGTGAAGAAGACCGAACCGCCGATCACCATGGCCGAGGCCCGCGACGCCGGATACTGCGCACGCGGTCAACGCAAGTGGCTGGAGGATCGGTTGCCGGGCTGGCGTCAATATCTACGGACAGGCATGCCCATCGACGTAGCGATGAAAGTGCATCCGCAGTTGGTCGCGCGAGTGAGGAAGCTGCGGGAGCAACGCGATGGGTAAAAAGCCGGCCGGCACGCCATACGTCGAATATTATATCTCCATGCACTTGAGCTATTGCCGGGGGCCGGTGGACGCATGGCGCGGCGCGAAGTGCAAAGACAAGCATGTCTTCGAGGACAATTTCAATCACTTTACGAGCGCCAAGGAATCGATCAATCGCCCCGATCTCTATGGCGGCCACCTCCGGGAAGGCGGTCTAGTCGGCGACATGTATTTCATGAACGGCGGCGGCGATCAGGAAGCGCCGGAAGCGCTCGCCAAGCGGTGCGGCCGGCCGGTCAATCGCATGCCCGGCTTCCGGGGGATCGTGTCTTTCTTCCTTTGCGGCAATGACGATAGCGGGGCTAAGGGCTTCGCGGTGAGCTGCAATAACCCGCAAGTTCCTAACTTCGAAATGCGCCTCCAGCGCAAATCCGAGCAGCTCGACAATAACCACAAGGTCATCGTCTTCGAGGACGATCAAGGCCGCAATTGGCACGATAGCAACCCGGCCAATATCATCTACGAATGCCTCGTGCATAAGGACATGATGAACGGCCGCCCCGGCATGATCGACGTGGACTCGTTCAATTACGCGGCCGATTGGCTCAACGATGAAAAGTTTGGGCTCTCCCTGCTATGGACCGCAACATCACCGATCGAGGATTTCATTCAGGAAATTCTCAATCATATCAACGGCTTGCTTTTCTTCAACCCTTTCACCGGCAAGCTTGTCCTGAAGCTTCTCCGCAAGGATTACGAGCGCGATCTACTCGGCCAGATCGGGCCGGATACGTGCAAGGTCAAGACGTTCCGCCGCCCGTTGTGGGGTGAGACGACCAACGAAATCGTTCTCAACTACACCAATCCGCTCAACGAAGAGCAGGAGTCCATCACGTTCCAAGACTTGGCGAACATCGCCATGCAGGGCGACGTGGTGTCGGAGACGCGCGATCTCCGGGGCATTCGCAATCGGCCGCTGGCGACCGATGTTTGCGCGCGTGAACTTCGACTCGCCGCCTCGCCGCTCGCCACGGCCGACATCGAAATCAATCGCCAGCAAATCAACCCGATGACCGGCCGGCCCTATGTGCCCGGCGATGTCTTCATTCTCAACTACCCGCTCTACGGCGCGTCTCAGGTCATCTTCCGACTCATGGAAGTTGATTGGGGCTCGGTTGGTGACGCCAAGGTCACGTTCAACTGCATCGAAGACGTGTTCGGCTTCCCCTATGCCGTTTGGGTGCCGCCCGACGACACCGAATGGGAACCGCCTGTCGAGCCGGATAATCCGATCTACGAGGATATCGAATATCTCTTCCGGGCCACGCCGCTCCCGCTCATCCATCGCCGCGCGCCGCAGATCGGCAACGATCCTTTCTCGGTGGCAGATGACAAGTGGCCGACGATTGCGATCAACACCTATGTCCTGCCCACCGATGAGCAATTCGACCTCCAATATTACGAGCCCTATCGCCCCAGCGTAAACACGCTCGGCGAGCCCGTATGGACATCTCTCGGCGAGAAGCGCACGCAAGGCCATACGGCGCTCGTGGAAGGCATCGGACAGGCGATCCGATCCAACATCACCATGGACCCTTATGTTGGTCCCGGAGACTGGCCAAAGGTGGGTTGGCTCGGCATGTTCCTCGGCGAGGATGAGCACACCGATGAGCTATTCGTTTTCGAAGAGAAGCTGGAGCCCGATGAGGACGGCAACCCGCGCTGGCGTATCCGGCGCGGCGTGATCGATACCATTCCGTGGGAGTGGCCGGCGAACACCCGCATCATCATCCATGCGAACAACTACAACGGCTACGACTGGAGCGGCCGGTTCGCCTTCGAGGATGAGCGCTATAAGTTCAAATTCAAGATGTCTACCGGCGATACGGCGCTCACCGAGGAAGTGATAACCAATCGAGTAGACCGGCCATATATGCCGTTTCGGCCGGCCGACTGCCAGATTGCAGGCGTTCGCTTCGGCACGTCCGATCAACGTCAAAAAATCGACCCGGAGGCCGAGTATGACATATTCGCCTTGGAACATGTGCCGCGCGAGTGGGAGATCGATTTTACATGGGCTCGCCGGAATCGGTTCTCGGAAGACCTGACATGGCTTGCATGGAACGACGCGGACGTACCGCCCGAAGACGGCCAGACAACCGAGATTATCATCATGCTCGGAAGGACCGAGATTGACCGGGTTGTCGGATTGACCGGCACGTCCTACACGCTCAAGCTCATGGAGAAGACGTTCCAGTACACCGATATGAATTTCCAATTCATTTCGCGTCGGCCCCATCCTGACTATCCAGACGGGATCACGTCGCTTCAGGGCATGGTGATCAACCTCAAGCTCTACATGAAGGGCTACGGTTCGGATTGGGATTACTATTGGGGCGGCTGGCCGCACGGCTCGATCTTGACGCAAATCGAAGATGTTGATTTGGAAGGATATCTGCCAACGGCCTCTATCGAAGTGGAGAATTAGCATGGTGCTGAATATTGGCCGGGCCGGCACGGCCAGACAGTTTTCTAAGCGCTCCCATAATTGGGGCACGCTCATGAACTGGAATCTTATTCGCATGGCCGTCGTCACCCACGGCGCAGCCTTGAGCAAGACTACCGTTCCGCCGGCCACGGGCGAAGAGAACGATGTATATATCCACCCGTCCAACGGAAATATCTATGTGTGGGTGGAAGAGTTCAATGACGGGGATGATATTATCCCCGCGCAATGGTATATAATCACCACTGTCCTCGGCTTGAAAATGTATGTCGCCGATGAGGACAAATGGTATTTCTACAACCAGATGAACGAATGGCAACTCTTGTTCGATCCGAACAAGACTCACCGGGCCATTCCTCGCGAATTCTCTTGGTATAATCCGTATCTCATCCGGCCCAATTCTACGTTGTTTTCCTACGTCGCCACGCAAGAGTGGGTGATCGAAGCCGGCGCGCCGGGCTCCGGGGCGTATTGCGAAATCGCGCCGACGCAACCCGTGAGTTTCACCATTCGGGCGCGCGGGCCAGTGGTGGGCTCGATTACGTTTGACGCCGGTTCGTTGGATGGAAGTGTGAATATTCCCGACGAAGTGGTTTGCCTGCCCACCGTAGAGGAAAACGAATACGAAAAGGCGCATGTCTTTCAGGTGAGTTCGCCGGCCAATCTCCACGGCATGGAAGGGCTCAACGTTACGATCTGCGGAAAAATCAGGAGCATTGACTAATGCCCTACTACTATCCGGATCGCGACTATCACCAGCTCAACGCGGTAGCCTACCCGGATCACTCACGGCCGCTCGCCGGGATGGACGGAATCATCCGTGCGTTCTGGCGCAAGGGCGAGCAAATGTGGGATCAGGACATGAACAACTCCATGGAGTGGTTCGATTGGTGGATGGCCGACTACGCGATGAATCGTTGGTTTGGGCCGAACTATCCTTGGTACTCCCCCGATTATCGGATTTTTCTCATCGAGCCGGATCATAATGTGGAACCGACTGAGATAAGGATGCTGCATTCGGTTTACCATCTATGGCCCTCCCTCCCCTCATGGCGTAACCTCAAGCCGTGGCCCGGCGTCATGATCCCCATATTGGCAGATCGGCAATTGGTCGGCTTCCATCAACCGACGGGCGGCGGGGATGGTGGCTGGCAAGGCCTTGCGATGTTTCAGGAATATGTGGATGAGATCGAAATCTCGATCTTCATTTCCGAGACGCGCGCTGATCGGATCGTCGCCGCGCACACCGTCAAGGAACCGTTCCGCCTACATGCCGACTGCTACAGCGGCCGAGTGCGCGGCTGGACTCAGTTCGGCCAGCTCGCCATCCTGAAGAATGGCGTGCAAGTCGGATACGCCTACCAGTCGGAGCATTCGAGCGGTGTGCGGGCGATCAGCGGCCTTCCGGTCGAGTTCAACACGGGCGACGTGCTCGCCCTTCGAGCGCCCCCCGTCTCGCCGTTCGTCGGGAAAATCTATAAGGGTGTCACCGTGTCTATCGTTGGGGAACTCATGTAATGCCGGCCACGCTCATCGCCGAACCGCTATTCAATTCGCCGTTTCTCAAGCTCAAGGAACGGACGATGCCCGGCGAGCCCGGCACGCCGCTCAAGCTCTATCCGAAGCTCGCCGCGACGCCGAAGAAGCTCAAGGCGGCCCGGAGCTTGACCAAGCTCGCGATGCACACCGACATCCGGATCGAAGAATTGCCGGCAATCGGCAACCCGACGGAGAACGTGCCTACCGACGGCATCCGCGTCATTCACTGGAACGACCGCTGGATTTTGTTTGGCAACACGGGAACCAATCCGCCTCGGCTCTACGAGCGCACCGGCCCGGTCTACACGCGAACGAACGCCTATCCGAATGCCGACTGGCCCACCAATACATCCTTTCTGCATGCCGCCTTCTCGAAGGCCGGCCGCTTCATGTATGCCGTCAAGCAAAACGATACGCAAAACGTGCAAGTCTACCAGTGGAGCGGCGGCGATGAGAACGATCCCGAGGGGCAATGGGAACTGGTAGACCCCCTCGCCATCGGCGCGGCCGTCCTCGGTCTGGAGATCAGCCCGCTCAATAATTTCCTCATCGTCAAGACGGGCCTCGGATTCAAGCTCTTCGATATCCAGAACCTCAATGCGCCTGTCGCGCCGCCGTCACTCCCGGCCGGCCTTTTCCTCGCCGTTCGATCCGATGAGCTGGAATGGATCGTGGCCGATACGGGCGGCGACGTGGATGTCTATAATCTCGATCTAGGTAGTCGTGTATTCACACTGGCCTACGCCTTGCCCGGATCGGCCGGGACAGATCGCAAGGCGCATTACTCCCCGGATGAGACGGTGCTGGCGCTCAACGGCCGCGCCACCTCGGGAACGGGAATGCCCAAATTCTACGCCCGACAAGGCGGCAATTGGGTGTTGATCACTACCGGCAACCATGCGACCGCGACGACGTGGGATGTCAGCGACATCAAGTTCAAGGCCGACGGCTCGCAGGCTTTCTACACGCATACGGACGGCGGGGCGAAAGCCGAGTTCCTTGAGCGCATTTCCGTTGTCCCGGATGTCTTGGTGGCCGGCCCGGCGGCCCCGTTCACGGCCGGCGCGGCTTTGACCGGCGGCGCACCAAAGCCCGTGCGCGATGCTGCGGGCCATCGGATTGCCGTCGCCAACGCCACCTATTCCTACGATCCGGTAACCGGCTCGTTTATCGCGACGACACCGGCCGGCTGGTCAACCAACAATGCCAGCTATGACATCTCGCGCGACGGCCTTTGGTTGATCAAGCAAGGTGCGAACGCGATCACGCTATTCAACTGGAACGGCTCGGCGTGGGCCTCGGCGACGGCCCCCACGGTGCCGGCCGGGACGTGCCGGGGTGTCTCGATCTCGCGGGACGGCCAGTTCTGCGCCCTCACCTTTAATCAGACGGGAACCAACGCCGGCATGTGCCGGATTTATCAGCGCAACGTCGGCACGGGCGCATGGACTCAGGTGGGCGCGGATATCGCGATGAGCAACACCGACGCCACCAATCTCGTGCAACATGCTCCGTTGTGGCATCCGACGCGAGACGACATTCTTGTCTTCAACGGCTATGGCGGCATCGGCTCGGGTGTTGCGCCGAAATTCGTGCGGCTGATCTCGGGAACGTGGACTATCGCGCCGAGCCCGTTTCCCTACCAGTCGGGCTATAACCAAATGTGGGGCAAGGCGACGTGGACTGGCAACGGCGCGTTCCTTCTCATGATCACGCGCAACAATGTCGGCTCCGGCTTCCTCTTGCACGTTTTCGAGTTTGATAGCGTGGCCAACACGTTTTCGCTTTTCCAGACCGTAGCGCCCTCGCCGGCTATGTCAGGAACGCCCGTCCACCTCCAGCTCTCGCCGGATGAAAAGCTGGTGGCTGTCGTCTGGCAGAACAATACCGCGATCCAGTGGCTCCGGCTCTTCCACAATGAAGGCGACGCGGACAACCCCGATTGGGTTTCCTACGCGATCCCGTCCGACACTGGCGCGGCCGCGTCGTCCTCGGCCGTCGTCTGGACTGAAGGAACGTTGACGTTTTTCCAGAACACCGGCTCCTATCTCAATCATTGGCTCTACAGCCAATTCGTGGAGTATCCGAGCTATTCGCCGCTCTACACGTTCACCGGCCCCGGCACGGCATTGCAGCCGGCCGACGGCTATAACGACACCGATTCCATCGCCAACTTCGGAGGGTCAAATTGGGCATCCCATCCTTTCACGGAAAGTTTCTCGCCAAGCCCGACATATCCCGCGTCGCTCGGGTTCGCCCCTCAATATGCGATCACGGATTTGTGGGGCTATCAGCTCTCGGCCTCGGAACGCATTGTGCTCTATCAGACGGCGAACGGGATCGGGATAGCGACGCGGCCGAACTCGGCGAGTGCCTACCTCAACACGGAAACCCTCCGGGCGGCGTTCGTTGAGCTGTACGACCGGACGGGCGACACGTTCAATCTCCGGTCCTATTCGATCCATTTGATAGATTCGATCATCAAGGATTTCCAGTTCTCGCCGAACGAAGAGGTGCTGGCCTATCATGTCATCGCCCCCGATGGCGCGCCGGGCGACACGGTTCAAGGTCGGTTGATCTATGATATCTCTTTCGACAAGTTCGAATTCCGGGGCAACGTCTGGGAAGCCGAGATGACCAATTCGTTGATGGCGTTCTCGCCGTTCTCAACGGAGTTTGTCGTTACCCACGAGCACCTCGACACCAACGATCCGGTCATCACGCTCCATGAGTTCGGCGTGAACTATGTGTTCGATACGCAAGACACCAAGCCTGTGTCGTTCGGGCCTCCTGATTTCTCGGCCTGCAATGACGTGGTGGTAGCGCATGGCGGTTCACCGCCCATGAGCTTTTTCATTCATGACGATCCGGGCAATGTCCTCACACCCAACCCGGTCACCATCGATTGGGATTATGTGGGCGTGATCCTCGCCGTGGCCTTCCGGGACGATTGCGAGGGGATCGTGGTTGTAACTCCCGACACGGTTACCACTATAGAGGAAGGTGAGGACGAATGGGAGAAAGACGAAGAAGAAGAGCTTGACGAACCGATAGAACCGCCTACTCTCCCCGAACATGAATGGCCCGATGTCGATTGGATCGATGAAGACGAAATCATCATTGAGCCAGACCCTCTTACGAATCCCGGCTATCCGGGTACGTACGATCCGAACACGCTGACGAATATTAGTTATGTTCCCTACAGCGTTGTTTCGGTGACTTTCCGAGTGGCGTCAGTAGCGCAGTAAAGCATTTTCGGATATAGCGGAATCGAACCGAAGAGCCCAACGTAGGAGACACTCATGGCTTTGAAATTCGCAGACAACGCCGCCATCGCTGCGGCCAACGCCATCGTTGATGGGCTCGATAGCGGCGCGGGCGCAGGCTCCGTCGAAATCTATGACGGCACGCGCCCGGCCAATCCCGGCGTGGCCATCTCCACGCAAGTCAAGCTCGTGGATTTCGTTCTGCCCGAACCGGCCTTCGGCGATGCGGTGGCGGTGACCGGCGGCGCGCGGGCAACGGCGGAAGACATCGATCCGGTGGCGGCGGCTGCGACCGGCACGGCGACGTGGTTCCGAGCATTCGACGGCGACGGGAATCCGTGGTTCGATGGCGACGTGACCGACACTGGTGGCGCGGGCGACATGAAAGTCACCTCCACGGCCATCGTCGCCACGGTGGAAGTGTCTATCGTGAGCTTTACGTACACTCAGCCCAAGGGTTGGTAACGCCGCGATACGACGCCGGCCCGCCATCCGCTTCCGCGTTGCGGCGGGCCGCTCCCTTCCAGCGAACTAGGGGCCGGCCGTGGCTATCACAATTTCGATCACCTCGGGCACGGGCTACTTCGGTTCCATCTATACGCAAACCGGAGCGGCCGGCGCTGGCCAATGGTATGCGGACGAAGACCCTATTGCCGGCCAGACCGGCAACACCTACACGATGGAAGCCAAAAACGAAGGCAAGGCGATCTCCTTCCGGACGGCTTCCCCCGACGAAAAATCCAACCCCATTCGAGTGTTTGTCCCGTCGATGATTCCGGGATTGGTCGCGCAATTCGACGCGGCCCGAAACGACTTGATGACCTTCAATTCCAACAAGGTCGCGTCGTGGGCTTCGAGTGTCGGGGCTTTGGTGCTTAATCAGACGACGGACGCCAACCGGCCGCTATGGTCGGCAACCGGCCGTAACAGCAAGCCGGCCGTCTCGGGCAACGGTACGTCGCTCTTTATGACGCTCAACACGCCATCGGCCTTGCCGCAAGGGGCGAACGCGAGCTGCATGGCGGCCATGGCGTATCATCCGAATGCCAATTCGGGTGCATGGACGGGCGTTTTCGTCTATGGCACGTCCACCGTTACGACGGCCCGCCAGATTTCAAAACAAGACTCCACCAACCGGGCGGGCATTTCGCTCGGATCGGCCGGCTCGCACACTTTCCCGGCCGGTGCAACGTGGCTCGATGCCGACAAGATCGTGGTGGGCAACTTCAACCCCACCAATCTCGACGCCCGTATTGACGGCCAATACACCGGGGCGTCGGCGGCAATCACGCTCAACACGCCCGTCCCGACGATTGCCCAGCTCTTCCGGTTTACGAACAACTCCGGGTACTGGCCGGGCTCGGTGCAAGAGCTTCTTTTCTACAGCGCGGCGTTGTCCCTTGATGACCGGAAGCGCCTCGAAGGCTATATGGCGTCGAAGTGGGGCACGCGCGCGCTTCTCCCCGCCGGCCACGAGTACAAGAGCACCAATCCGCCCACCGGCCCGGCTGTCACGGTAGACGCGGCCGGCTATCTTCCGACGGCTGCGATCTCCGGAGGCGTTGGCGTCAACGCCAACGTGGAAGCCACGGGCCTCCTGCCTACGGCCGAGGCCTTGATAGACGCGGTAGGTTCCGAGCCCATCACGATCTCAGTCACCTCCGGTACTGGTTACGCCGGTTCGGTCTATACCCGCGATCAAGGCAATCTCGGCCAGTGGTACGCCGGGGGGCAACCGCTTGTCGGGGAAACCGGCCTGACGCTCACCATGAAGGCCGAGTGGGAAGGCAAGACGATTCAGTTCCGGGCATTGAACGGACTCCGTTCCAACCGGATCGACTTGTTTACGCCGGCCGACGTGCCGGGCCTTTTGTGCTGGTTTGATGCGGCGGCCGAGGCCACGATCACCAAAGACGGTAGCGGCCTCGTTTCCATGTGGGCTTCCCGCTGGGGCTCGTGGAACGCCACGCAAGCGGTGGGCGGCTCGCAGCCTACGCATTCCATGACAGGCCGCAGCGGCAAACCGGCCGTTATCGCGGACGGAGCCGGCGATCACCTTGTGATCAATCCGGTAGGCCCCGGCCTGCCCGTCAATGATGATTATCACACCGTGATGGGCGTGGCCTATTACGCCAATCACGCCCCCGGCGCATACCGCATGCTCTTCAAGTGGGGTGCGCCGTCGGCTCGGCGCGGTATCGCCAAAGACAACCTCGAAAAGGTCGGCATCATCGGCGGTTCGGGGGCCACGAATAGTTCGTCCAACGAGATTTGGACGAACAAAGATGCCATCGTGATCGGCGGCTACGAATATTTCGGCTCGCAGCTCAACGTCAACGGTGAGGCCGACTGGATCAAGGTTGCCACCTACGACAACGTGGTGGCGCAGGACGCCTATATCTTCCGCGACGCTACGGTCTACTGGAACGGTTCGGCGCAAGACATCCTGATCTTCAGCCGCCGCATTACGGATGTCGAGCGCCAGAAGCTCGAAGGCTATGCAGCCGCGAAATGGGGCTTGCGCGGCCTCTTGCCGGCCGGCCATCCATACAAGAGCACCAACCCGCCGCCGCCCACCGTGGCCGTTCCGGGGGAAGGATATCTGCCCACGGCCGACATCGTGGCCGAGATGCCCATGGCGGTCACCGCCGAACTGGCCGGCTATCTGCCCACGGCCGCGATCTCGGTGGCGTCGCCGTCCGAGTTCGAAGGCGATTTGAACGGCTATCTCCCGACGGCCGAGATTGCCGGTGGCATGCGGACGGTCGCGACGATTGAGACGGATGGCCTCTTGCCGTTCATGGAAGGCGAGTTCCGCATCCAGACGCGGGCCACGCTCGAATTCAACGGCTATCTGCCCACCGCCGAGATCATGTCGGAGTTCCCGGTTCGGGCCACGCTCGATCTCACCGGCTATTTGCCCGTGGCCGAGATCGGCGGCGAGGCGGTTTACGTCGTGGACATCGAAGCGATGGGCTTCCTGCCCACGGCCGAGATCGATGCACCTGTCTTCCAGTTCGAAATCACGGCCGACGTACAGGGATACTTGCCGACGGCGGAAGGCTCCATGGCGCTCTCGCCCGAGGCCGAGATCGCGGCGGAAGGGTATCTGCCATTCACTCAAGGCATGATCCAGTTCCCGACTCGCATCACGGCTGAGATGGAAGGCTATCTGCCCGTGGCGCTGATCGGCGTCGGCCTCAATCTGGAACTGGAGATCGACCTAAACGGGCTGTTGCCGTTCGCCGAGATCGCGGCCGAGCCGTTTGCCTATGTCGCAACGGCCGATGTCACCGGCTATCTGCCCGTGGCCGAGATCGGCGGCGAGGCGGTCTATGAAGTGGATATCGAGGCGCTCGGCTTGCTTCCCACCATGGAAGGCTTGATCGACATCCCGCAGACCAATGAGGCCACAATCGTCGGCATGGGGCTCCTTCCCGTGATTGAGATCGAGGCCAAGTCGCGCAACGTTGCCACACTCTCGGCGACGGGCTATCTCGCGACGATGGAAGCGACGTACACTGTCGGAGCGGTGGAAGTCACTCTTGATCTTGTCGGCTATCTACCCATCGGAAGCGGCGCGAGTTCGGCGCGGCCGGGCGCTATCGCCCCGAGTGCTTCCACGGCCAACTCTTCGCTAACCGTGGGCGGCGGTCCCGTCCTAAGATACGGCTCCGGACTAAAGGTAGGTTGATCATGCCCGTTGTCACTCGAATGACTTCTTTCGTTGAAATCGGCCCGGATTGGGAGCCGCTCACGAATGGCCAAACGTTTGTCCTGATTCAGGCGATCTCCACGGGCGTCGTCCACATTCACGGCGCGGCGGCCGGCGATTCCGATCCGGCCGGCGATGAGGGCCATGTGACCATTGCCCGCAACTCGACGGACATGGAGTCGTCGTTCTCGGCCGGCGGGCTCCCGGAGGGCACGCGCTTCTTCGCGCGCGCCGTGAAGGGCCGCGAGACTATCTCCGTGCTCGCCTACTGATATCGTGCTTGACGGCTACGTGTTGAACGTGGCGCTCCAGAACCTTGCGGGCCGGCATGAACGAACGCCGGCCCGCCGCTACGTCTTCCTCATTCCAAGCCTGCGCCATGCGGCACATGATGGCCCAGACGCCGAGCACCTTGGCAACGCCGCGATCATAGCGCATAGTCATGAATAGGTCGTAGAGATCGGCCCCGCGCGTCTTCCTCCGGTTCGCGTGGGAAGTGCGGCAACCGTTAGAGCAAAAGAACTGCTCGTGGTCGCGCGTTTTGGTGAATTGGCTACCACATTCGATGCACTTGCACATGATCGTCTCCAGCACGATTTGATGCCTGACGTGTACACGGCAATAGCACTTTGTGCAAACAAAAAGTTGGTATAAAGTCCCGTATGGTTAACAAGGGAGCGGAAACCAATGGATGCACGGGTGCGCAATATCCAACTCGAATTGCTCGACAAGGGCTATGATCTCGGCCGCTGGGGCGCAGATGGCGACATGGGGCCGGCGACGGAGGTGGCCGCCATCGCCGCGATCCGGGCCTCGCCGCGCGTCTCGCCGTTGACGGGCGACACGGTGGCCGAAGTGATCGAGCGGCCGAGCGGGTTCAAGATACCGGCGATATGGATGCCCGACGCCAAGATGTCGCGTATCATCTGGCATTGGACAGCCGGGAGCTACAACGCTTCGGAAACCGACAAAGAGCACTATCACATGGTGATCGAAGGCGATGACGACGTGATCAAGGGCGAGTTTTCGATCAAGGCCAATGAGCGGATCATGGGCGAGGGAACCTATGCTGCGCACACCCTCGGGACGAACACGGGCTCAATCGGCCTGTCGGTGTGCTGCATGGCGGGGGCCACCGAATCGCCGTATAACCCCGGCAAGTACCCCTTCAAGCGCAGTCAGCTCTTGCAGCTCGTGAGTATCACGGCCCAGCTCTGCGCCCGGTACAAAATCCCCGTCGGGCGGAGAACCACGCTTTCGCATGCCGAAGTCCAACCGACTTTGGGGATTCAGCAACGCGGCAAGTGGGATTATACCCGCTTGCCATTCGAGCCGGGCATCATCGGAGCCGTAGCCGTTGGTGATTACATCCGGAATCTTGTCACGGCGGAACTCGGATAACGCATGATCAAGATTATCGCAGTCATCGCCGCCGTGGCCACGTTGGCCGGATGCCAAGCAACCGCCAACGTGGACTCCACGATTCAGAGCAATCTACCCAGAACATGCGCTCTGATCGAGACTTCACATGCCGCCTTTGCGGTGCTTGCCGCCACCGGCCAGATCAGCCGGAAGACAGCAAACGCCGAGATGGCGGCCTACACAAGCACTCGGGCCATTTGCGCCAACCCACAAAGCGCTACGGCCGCCGACGCGCTCATCACGGCCGCCAGCGCCTATGCAACGATTTCGTCGGCGCTTGGTTCGGCTCGGAAGAAAAAGAGAGACAAATGAACGAAACACCGGAATGGCTGCGGGAAATCTACGGGGTGTTCTCCCCGATCCTCCAGCTTCTCGTAATGACCGTCGGCCCCGTCCTCGTGACATGGATTTCGGTCAAGATCGCAGCCGTGCTCAACGTCAAGCAAGAGGCAGATCGAGCCGCGCTGGAGAAAGCCTTGCGCGACGCGATCCACGCCTCATCGCAAAACGCATGGCTCTATGCCTTGAAAAAATTGGGGCTCTCTTTTAACGATATAAGGGGGCTCGGAGACAACCAGCTTGTGGATACGCTTCGAACGGCAAAGGAATACGTCAAGGATAAAAACCCGGAAGGGCTGGCCAAGCTTGGCGTTTCTGATAAGCAGCTCGAAGATATCCTACTGGCGAAATTGCCGTCGTCCGTCCAATCGTGAAAACGAGATAGTGGCAGGATTATGAGCGCCGGCCCCCAAAAGGGTCGGCGTTTCGCTTGATAAATGGCAAGATTTTGGAGTGTCTGGATCGGTGCTTACATATTAAACTGCACGCATTATGGCCCAGATCGATACGACTCATGGAAGGATGGCCACCATGTTTTGGGGTGTAGGCGATACCTCGAAGCTCGCGCCCGAGGAACGCCAGACGCTCGACGCATTGCGTCGGCTCGGTGAGACGGGGCATATCGTGGGCTTGACGCCGGATCAAACTAAGGTCGCCATTGCCGCGATCCAGTTCTACGCGAGCGTTACCGCTACCACGGGGATCATCGCCGGGGCGCGTAATGTGCTGCTCTTCCTTGGCTCTCTATGTGTCATGTGGTGGGCTGTAAAAGACATCGCAGTTCAATTCATCAAGACATCCGCAGGGGGTTAACGTGGCGCGTTTTTCTTGGGCATGGTGGCGGTTCCGGTTCATGGAGCTGTCGGCGGCCTTGGTCATCTTGATTTCGGTGCTGTATCTCACGGACTACGTGCAGATGCGGCAACGCGCTGACGTGCCGGCGGCCAACTGGTTCACGGTGAACGACATCTACATCCCGGATCACCGGGCCGACGAAAACCCCACGATCACCTATGATCGCACCATCAAAGAACCGTTCCGGGGCTTTTGGGTGATCGAGGTTGAGCGGCTGTTGGACGACGGCAAGTCGGTGCTCGAATGCACCGGGGCCGGCGTCAATGACTACGAGATAGCCGATTACATCCCGCGCAACGCCGTGTCGTTTGAATGGTTCATCGGCCGGCGGTGCGCGCTGTTGCCGCCGGGCTCCTATCGGATTCGAGGGAGCTGGAAGATGAAACGCCCCGGCTGGCCAGACAAGCAAATCGTGAAATATTCGAACATCTTCAGGATCGACGCGGCCAACGCTCGATAGCATCGGCCGTGCCGGCGTCCTCGCAGGCGTTGAAGACGTGCTGGCCGATTGTCTCGGCATCGTCAACGGTGAGCACCTTGCGCGCCACGAGCGCCGTGAGCATCTCGCTCATGAACGCGGCCGGATCGGCCTTGGCGAGGTGCTTGACCTGTAAGTTGATCATCTCGGCATTCTTGCGGTCGAAGATGCGAACGATAAGGGATTCCATCACACGGCTCCTATATGACGGCATCGGTCGAACCGCGCCGGAACTTGGCTATGATCTTTCGAGCCCATCGAACCTGTTTGCTAGAAAGCTCGTAGTCGTATCCGTACTCATAGGGGATTGTGCGGGCGAAATCGAGTTCCGGGAAGGATAGGATTTCGCGGCCTTCTTCTCCGGCTTTCTTGAGGGCGTCGAGGATTTCTCGGGAATCAAGGCCGCCATCGCCGTTCGAAAATCCCGATGTATGTTGCTTTTGTCGTGGCTCTTCATGGTAGTAACCCCCTGAATAGTTGCGTCGATATGGTTGCTGCGGCGCGTCCCGGTAGACGACTTTTTCGATGATTCGCTCTTTACCGGAGAGCAAGAGTTCGGTGATCGTCAGCTTTTCGTCGGCCGCGATTTTCTTGATAAAACGCAAGGCGTTGAGCTGCTCGCCCTCGTGATCCGAGCCGAGCATGCCAACGAACTTCCGGAGCTTGTCATGGTCAATAGGCATGGGTGGCGAGAGCGAACGACACGAGGCCGTAGATCAAGACGCGATCCGGGTTGAGTTCTATCCCGACTGTCGATTTGAGTGCAATGCAGACGGCATGCACGGCCACGACTACAAGCAATGTTGTGATGACAGACGCGGTGAACTTGATCATTACGGTGCTCCGGGGTCCATGCGGTTGAGGGCGCGGGCGAACGCTTCACGCCGCTCTTTCCATTCGGCCTGCCATGTCTCGTAGCCCTCGTAGTCCTCGGCAGGCCATGACAGGTTGGACAGGCGCGCCGCTTCGAGGCAGAGCCGCGTGTAAAGCCGGCCTTTCGGAGTGGCGAAAACATAGCTCTTGGTGCGGACGGAGCCCGAGCCGTAGATGCCCCGGCCGGGGTAGTGCCGGAATTCGATGAGCCCGGCTCGGTCGAAAGCATGGGCTCGATTCACCGAGAGCCGCCATATCTGATAGCGGTTCTTTTGATAGCCGTCGGGGATCGCCGAGACTTGTCGTAGTGGTTGGACGCCATTTGAGGCCGTGCAGATGAGTGCGACGATATCGGCGTGCTTCATTTGACGTTGATCCTTATCCGGAAGAAGGGAGCCCATGCGTTGCGAGCCATCCAGAAGCGGCCTAGCCGATCCTCGTAGAGATCGACGGGCTCCCAGAAGATATGATCAAAGAACCAATGTTCGCTGTAGCGCATGGGCCGGCCGCCAGTGAGACGCCAAAGCCACTTCATTCGCGTGGTGCCTTCAACGCGCCCGGCATGCCTTCAAATTTGATCTTGATCTCGTTCATACCAGTTCCTCAATCTCGGCCTCGATAGCGGCCCGCTCCAGTGGATCATCAAAAAGGGTGTTCTGTTTCCCCCATACCGTCCACCCGTCGCGAGACTGGCGGCCGAAAAGCTCCAAATAAGGCCCGTGGGTGAGCCTCATGATCTCGGATGGGATTTCATCCGGTTTGCGCGAGTGTTCGCGTCTGGGGGCCAGAATGAGCCGCCTAACGTCCTTTGCGACGCGCTTGGGCTGTCTCCATGTCGAGAGAAAGACTCGCTCCATCTCCTGCTCATCGGCGGCCAGATAGGTTTCGTAGGCGTGCTCCGGGTTGGCGCGCGTCCAAAAGCCCGTGCCGATGGGGAATTTGCTCGTGTCCGTCTTGGCAATCTTGCCCCAATAGAAGCCGACGGTTTTGTACTTGAAGCCCCATGCCCGGATCACGTCGAGCGCGATTTCGGCGTGACTGTCGATCACCCAAAAGTGCATCAACGTTCCTTCCGGGTGGCAGAGATCGCGCACCGGCAAGGCCTTGATCTCATCAAGGGTCATCGTGTCATAGTGGTTATCCGGGCTCTTACCCTTCCCCTTGCCAGACCATGTGACGTACTGCCACGGCACGTCTACATAGAGGACGCGGTAGTGTTGTTTCCGCAGGCCCTTGAACGGGCCTTCTGTTATGAGCATTCCAGCGCCCTCAATGCGTGTTCGTTGCCGCGCCTGATCTCATCGGCGCGCTGTCGGATTCGGTTCTCGATCTCTCGGGTGTCCCGGCCCGTGCCGGAGTTGCCGCAGTAGGATAGGACGCCCACCATCTTGCCGGCAACGTAGACCTTGAAATGGCTTCCCCCGGTTTTGATCTCGTAGGGCAGGCCGGTGCCCTTCAAACATTCGAGCGTGCGACGCATGCCCTTGGAATGCGGGATTTTCATATCAAGTCCTCCACATTGAAATCGTCTTCAGACACCACGACGGTCACCTTTTTCTTGGGCTTGGCCGGGCCGGTGCCGAGATAGGCGATGAGGTTGGCTAGGTCGGCTTTGGTCATAAGGGCGTGCGGGACGCCCTTATGGTAGGTGTTGAGCTGGAACACTGTCAGCTCGCCGTCACGCTCGACTGACAGGTTGCCGAAGATCATACGACGCCCTCGCCGTCGCCCTCATCGTCCCGGAGATCGTCATCCGGCGTGTAGTCGAGCATCCCGAGGGCGTTGAGATAGGTTTCAAGGATGGCCTCTTGCTCGGCGCGTTCGTCGCGATCCTGTTTCCGGATTTGGATGACCTTACGCAGAATTTTGGCGTCAAAGCCGGTGCCCTTGGCCTCGCCATAGACATCCTTGATGTCGTCGCCGATTGTCTTGCGCTCTTCCTCCAGCCGTTCGATGCGCTCGACAAAGGACCGGAGCTGATCGCGCGCCACGGCCGCCGCGTTGTCGCTCTTGTGTGTTTCGCGGCCGTCGCCGCCGCGTGCTCTCGCCCGGCGCGCCATTAAACCAAGTCCTCTACATTGACTTCATCGGGAACCTCCGGATCGTCGCCGCCCGTCTTGGCATTGCGGTCGGCGTCATCCAACACCTCGCCGCCGTGCGGATCGATCTTGCTGGCCCCGTCGCGCTTGAAGATCGCGTACTCATCGCGTTTCACTTTCTTGACGCGGGGATCGTTCGGATAGGGCTCGTTCGGCTCGATCTCGAAGACGGCGTTTTGATCGGGCCAGTGCCAGAAGCTCTTGGTGGCGTAGACCTTGGCCCCGAAGTGCAAGGGGGCTGTCGGGTTGGATTGAGGCGCGTTGCTCTTCGCGGCCGTCGGCGATGCCTTCTCAGCCGGCTTGGGCAGGGGGTGTTCGGTGAGGTAGTTGCCGACGAACTCGGCCGCCGCTTCCTCTTCAATGAAGGCCATGCCGCTCGCCGGATGGCAGAAGATATGCGACACCCATTCATTGTGCGGCACGATGATGAGACTCCCCGGTCCCACGAGAATGCCCGGCACGGGGATCAAGGGTTGGGCGAGCTGGCCGGTGAGGTTCCACCAACCGACAATCGGATAATCCCGGTGGTCGCCGTCTTCGTCATATTGGCGTAGGACCGTGCCTTGCGCGGCCGCGATCTGGTTATTCATGCGCTCACTCCATAGCGTTGCATTAGGATGTCTTCGATGGCGTTTTTGATCATGGCTGCGTTGAGGTTTTGCAACGAGCCGCCGGCTTTGTCGGAGTCGGAAATGTAGAGCGGCTCTTGGCGAATCCAGAAGGCCAGATAGAGAAGTGGCACGGCTTCGATCTCTTCGATGCCGTTAACCCGGATATACTCGGAAAGCGGAATGACGGCGCTTTGAACGTCGGGCGCGTTGATGGCCGCAAGGGCGGTGTAAACGAACCGCTCTTCGCGCATGGCTTGATCCATGATCTCCACGATATGGTAGGCCTTGCGCAGGGATTCGATAGCTTCCTCGCGCTCGACGTTACGGTGGCGCGAGATGTATTTCAGGATCGTATGCGAGCCGGCATCCCACCCATTGTTGAGTGTGAAATGGAATGGCTGCATAGGCAGCTTCAGATAGTGGTTGCCCCCGACTTGCCTATTCATGGCCATGGTTACCTCAATTAAGAATCAGCTTTCCGCCCTTTTGGGCGGCGGCGAGATCAGCAGCGGTTAGGCGGCGGCCAGTCAAGGGGTTGATCTGCTCGGCCACAACCATTGTGCCGACACCCTCAACGGTGGTCGGCAAGCGGTCCACGAGATGATCGGGGTCCATCACATGGCCTTCGATAAGCCACTTACAGGTGACACCGAGGAAGAAGGGCGCAAGCATCTGCGGATCAATGGCAGACATGCGGCCGATCCGAAAAGCGCACTGGATGATCATGTTTGATACGCGGTGAATTGCAGCGGCCGAGACACCCGGCTTGATGGCGCAGACCTGTTGGACCCAACGCGCACGACGCTCTTCGAGGACTACGCGGGGGTCACGAACCATGATGCTGTCAAGGATGACATCCACGGCGGCGGGGGGCATTCGGATCATGTGCGACTCCATTTCAGAGCCGCACACTAGCCAACTATTTGTTGGCAGTCAAGCGTCTCTTGGGTCCGTCCCGGTTGGCGATATGGGGGTGCCCGGAACCATGACATGCACTTCCGTTTTGACGGCCAACGGATCGGGCGTCAACGCTTGTCCCACGGCGTATTTCGAGCCGCAGAACGGGCAGTAGGTGGCCACGGCCAGCGTGGCTTTCGCCTTCCCGCGCCCGCGTTCGATCTGCTCGGTTGAAATGAAAACGGTGTCGGGCGGAATTGGCGCGCCGCGCATGGTAAAGAGGATGGGCACGACAAGCCGGGTGTTGCGCGGGGCCAGCTTTTCATTCATTTGCGCGATGCAATCACACATTGGGGATCACCTCGCTTGTCGTCAGCACGTCTTCGAGATTGAGGAAGACGGGCAGGCCGTTCTTATGTGACGTGGCATTGAACTTTTTCGAGATGGCCTGTCGCATGTCCACGATGCCGAGCTTGCGCGCCACGGCGTTGACGACGGCCATGGAATAGATAACGTGGTCCAACTGGTAGGACCGGAAAAGCTCGGCCGGCATGCGCTCGGAACCGCGGTTGTCGGTCGGCGAGATGAACTGCATGAAGTGCGCGCCAACAAGCTCACTGACAGTCGTGTAAAGCCATATCCCGTGAGCATTGAGATCGAAATGGGCGGGCAGCGGTTCGGCCGCTTCCGTCGTGCGGAACTCCGGGAGGTTGGCGGCCATGGCCGCGAGATCGAGGCAAATGGCGATATCCGCCAGCTCGGCGATAGCGTGCTCGACCGTGGCTCGCGATCCCACCTCGCCGGCCGACTCGCGCACGAGTTTCTTGAGCACGTTGCAGGCCTCGCCCGTTTCGCCGGCCAGCTCGTTCATGCGCCAATCCATGTCGATCTTGCCGCTCGCGCCCCAGATTTTCGCGCGTTCGGTGTTGGCACGGCGTAGGCTATTCAGGATCAGATTCGGCATTGGTATCTCCAGCTTCAGGGGAAAGGGATGTCGGGTAGGCTCGTTATGTGCTCTTCGGGGAAGTTGAGCCATGCGAATTCCCCATAGAGTTCGAATGCTTTGGCATCGTAGGCGCGGGCCGCGTCTTCCTTTGTCTGGAAGTGCCCGAGATTCAGCGTCTTCTCATTGTGGGTGATCCGGGCGCGGAAACAGTTTCGGTCGGCATAGACACCCTTGAAGCCGCTCTTGGCGAACGGCCGGCGGTTGGCGTTGTTTTGCTGATAGGTCGCCACCCGGAGGTTCGGCCGCTCATTGCAGAGCGTGTCGTTATTCTTGTGATCCACCCGCAGATGCGGCGGCGCGCCCACGATGATCTTGTGCAGATAGAGGCAAACGTGCTTGCCGTTCACGCGGAAGTCGGAGCGGACGTAAGGCAGACCGCTCGACTTCGAAACGTCGGCGTACCAGCGCTTGTCTTTCACCCGTGCCACGTCGATATCGCTCACGGAAAACTGAAAGCCGTTCGATGTCCAGAAGCGTTCGGGCATTAGAGATCGTGCGGCACATAGCCTTCCGGGACGTGGATGTTATGCGCGTACACGGCAACCCGCTCCATCTTCGTCCGCGCCGCCTCTTGCACGGCGTAGGGATCGAGATAGCCCATGTAGAAAGCCCACTTGATGAGCCCCAGCATGTCGCCGAGTTCCTTGGACAGATGATGCAAATTGTGGCCTTGGTCAGCCTTCGGGTGGTAGCTGAATTCCCCGTGCTGGAGAAGCTTGCAAACCGCTTGCACGATCTCGCCGGCTTCCTCGGCGATCTTGGTGAAAACTTCTTCTTTCGCGGCGTCTGGCACTTGGCTCATTGCGGAGTCTCCGGAACTGGCGCTGACATGCCCTCGGCCTGTGCTATGAATTCCTTCATGGCCGTGATCATGTCTTTGCGGTCGGCGTTGCTGATATAGTCGGACTGGCCTTTTTCCGCGCCGAACTCGAAGATCAGAAGGGCAAAGGCCATGCGCTGGCCGTAGATCTTCGGTAGGACATCCTTGCCGAGGAAAACGCCCAAATCGTTGAGCGGACTTTTGGGCCGCTTGGCGTCGCGTTCGGCTTGCTCTTCCGCATGTGTCATTTCTTCTTCTCCGGGTTGACGGGCAAGAGGGAGATCACGGCGTAGCCGGCGGCCAGACCGTAGCCCGGCCCGTAGAGGATCATCCCGGCCTTGAAAACCAGCTTGGGCAGCTTGTGCTTGTGCCGGTCGAATTCGAAGTTTTTCGGGAGATCGGACTCGTCGTAGCGATACAGGTGCAGCTCATCACCCGGCTTGTAATCGCGGTCGTTTTGCCGGGCCTCGAATGTCTTCTCGCCCTTCTCGACGGACGCCCAGAACTGCGGAAGGGTCTTCAAATGATGCTCGGCCATTTAGTGCTCCGGATATGGCGGTCGGCTATCGCCGGCCGTGGGGATGGGTTGGTCGGGCCGGTACGATCTCGGCGGCCGGCCGTTCATGGCGACGTGCATAGCCGCCTCGGGCGTGGTTTCTACCGAGAGGATTTTGGCCGGCGTGCGGGCCGGAACCCACGGAAGCACGAGCCATTCGAGAACGTTATCGCGGCGGCGCGGGCGGATGCGAAACCGTTTCTTAGCCATTCCCCGGCCTTTCGATGACGGACGGCACGGCATAGACAAAGCATTCCAGATACTTCCACTCCTGATTCTCATCGGTGTGGCCGGAGCGCTTGAAGTAGCGCGATCCCCATTGGATTACGTCGGGCTCACCCTTGGCGAAACGCGGAACCTTGACCTTGGCCACTAGGTCTTTCGGCTGCATCGTGCCGGTGTAGAGGCCGAATTCCTTGTGCATGGGGGTCGGATCGGTCAATTCTTCGCTCCCTCGTGCCAGACCGTTTGCCCGTCTTTCGAACGGCATAGGTCGCTCACCGGATCGTAGATCACCACGTTGTCGGGGAGGTGCTTGATGCAAACCCAATGGGCTTGTCCATCCGGCGCGTCGATTGGCGAGCACATGAAGATCGAGCCGTTGCCATAGGCGAGGTGGTTGCCCTCCAGAAGGCAATTGTAGCAATTGGCGTGGCTCTCGCCGATGGTGTCGTAGACTTCCGGGCGGCCGTCGGGCCGGGTGATGTTAACTGCGGTCATTCCTGCGGCCCTGTCTTTGCATATCCGATGATCTTCGGCTCGGGGGCCTTGCCTGTCTCAGGATCGAGGCCCCACTTTTTCGCCATGTAGTTCCGAACCCGGTCGATTTCTTCCGGGCTCAAGGGATTGTCGGCGAGGTATTGCGCCAAACGTTGTTCGGCGGCGGTGAGCGCGTCGGTCATCGTGCGATCCCCGGTACGGCTTCACCCGGCTTGAACTTGCGCTGCGATTTCTTGATCGCGGCGTCGAGCTGCGCCTTGGTGATTGGGTTGCAGAGCATGACGACGCCCGGCTTTTCGAGGAAGCCGGCGGCTACGATCTCGTGCCACGGTCCCTCGAATCCTTGACCATTGACAACGCAGATGAAAGTGTGCGGCTTGATTGAACGGGTTTCGAACCAGACGACGGGGTTGCCACCGGACGAACGAATTTCGGCGCTTCGAACCGCCGCTTTTTCATGTTCCATTTCACGCTCCTGAAATCGACATGCTCGACGCTTTGGAAGGCGGTAAAGTGCCCGTCTTCCACAAGGGTCAACATGATCCGGCCGTCGGTCTTCGAGACGCGAACGGTGTCCATATGCCCCGTGAAAACGTCCTCCGGCTCGCCCTCATCGTACTCGCGATAGATCGTGATGGGGTGGCCACGATACCGCCGCTCAATGAGGTAGAGAGCGAGCCGGAGAAGTTGCGGCCGCACCGGCTTGATGAGTTTCTGGATCAAGGGGCGCAGCCGATCTTTCATCCGATCTGCCTCGCCAGCTCGGCTTCAACCTCACGCTCTAAATCGGCGTCCACGGCGCGCGCGGCGGCAATGGTCGAATTCGCCGGGCCGCCGTTGCGGAAGATGTCGGGGTTTTGGGTGCGCGGCATGACGGGCGTAGTGGTTGCGTCATGGCCGGCGGCCGCCAGCCGGCGCAGTCGTTCGGCGAGATCGTCATCGGCCGAGGCTTCGACCTTGATGGCCGCGACGGGTGGAACGCTCGGCTCCAGTGGCTCGGCCATGATCTTGCCGGCGACGGTGCCTGTCTTCAGGAGGAATTCCTTTAGCAAGGGCTTGTCGAGCCGGGCGAATTCCGGGTGATCCTTGATGGCCGTTGCGATCATCGATTCAAGCATCTTGTCGCGGGTGTGGACTCGAGCCTCGGTCAAATCGTGGAAGCGCTTGCCGTCGGCCGCTTGGTAGGCCGGCACGGTCTTAATCTGGAATTGGTCTTTCAGGGTCAATGCCATCGGATGTCCTTTCGTCAGGAGGGCACGGTAGACATAACCAACTATTTGTTGGTGGTCAACCGGGGAATGCGGTGAGCATGAGATAGATCAGAAGGGCTAGAATGGCGATTGTTGCGATGCTTCGAACCATTCCAGTCTTCCTGTCCATCATTTAATCAGTTGATTAATCAGCCATAGTTGGAACGCCAATCGGTCGCTCGGTGCGAGGGCCTTATACGTCCTGCGAAGCGGATCGACCATACGTTCCAGCGCAGAATCCTTGGCCGCTCGGGCCTCCATGGCCTTGCGGCGCTTGGCGGTTTCAGCCATCCGGTCGAACGTGCGCCATGTGGCCTCGTGCGGGTGTGTCTCGGCGCGCCTGTATTCCATCTGCCCGGAGACGACTTCGATCACCTTGCCGTTCTCATCCAGCGTCGCCGGGGCGAGGTAAACGCCGCCGACGGCGGCCGGTGCTTTCTTGAGCTGGAACCAACTGGCGCGCCGCTCCACATAGTCGGCGGCGAGGCCGTTGTGCTTCTCCAGCAAGGCATGCGTGATGATCGCGTGATGGATTTTCCCGTCCGATCCCATGCGGCGGCCGAGGTAGACGATTTCGGTGGGCTCGGTCATGGTCTGTTGTGTCCCTTCCCTTCTTCAGCGCGAATGATGGCCTCGCGTTGCCGAGCCGTGCGCCCGCCGACTTCCTCGGCGAATGCGTCGGCGGTCAAGTTGCCGTTGAGCATGCCCCGGATGAGATCACTACCATCCGAGAAGCCTTGGGCGTAGGACGCGGCGGAATCCCAAGTGATGAACGCCCAAAGCTGGAGAAGACTGGCGAGCATCTTGCGCGGCATCATCGTATAAAGATCGCCGGTATATGAGCTGTTTAGGAACGTGGCGGCCCCTTGCTCCAGCGTGGCCGGCACGGGGTAAGCCTCAGCCATTGCCTCGATTATTTCGTTGAAGAGCTTTTGCATGATCCGGGCTGGCGACTCTTCCATTCGGCCATCGCGCCATGAGCCTTCTTTTGCGAAAACGGCGTTTTCGGTCGGATCGTATTTGTGGGCCGAGAGATGCGGATGCGGCAAGTGATGCTCGGCGCGCACCGAACGAACGGGGATGACATAGGGGTTGCCTTCGTCAGCCATCTTCGAGGCGTCCTCGGCCTTCCACAAGAGCCGCAGGCAGTAATTGCAGATGTCGGCCTTGTCCCGGTTCGCGTGGCCGTCCACGAGGCAGGAAGGGCACGTTATGAGCCGACTGCGGGAAACCGAACGGGCGCGCCGGGCCTTCAGCACTTCCATGCGTTTCTCATCGCCCTTGGCCACGTCGAATAGTTCGCGCTCGGTTGCGGATTCCCCGTATCTCATCCCTCGCGCTCCAGCTTTCTCATCAATCTGTTGATCATGGATTGCGCCCAGACGCCGGGATTCTCGATATCCCGCAGGCCGTGCGCGGCGGCTTCCTCGCCGCTCTTGAAAACGGGCACGGGGCTCTCGTAACCCCAGACTTCCGGCGCGATCTCTTCGCGCGTCATCCGGAAGGCGAGCAAGTTATCCGCGCCATGGCAGGCCACCCACCCGGCACATAGATTACCGTCGCGTTGGTGGCAATCGAAGACGCCCCACGCTCCATTGAAGACTTGTTCTGCGATCTCGCCGTCATAGCGCGGAAGCTTCTCGTATTCGTGCTCGGCCCAGACGCCCGACGGGACATCGCAGCGATACGGGCACGACTTACACGGGGCCTTGGCGATGGTGTGAGTCATGGGTAGAACTCCCTGAATTTCTCGGCGACATGCACGAACTTGCGCAGCGCTTCATCAACTGTCGTGAATTCCGGGCCGGCGTCGTAGGAACCGCCGATGTCGCACGGGTAGCCCGTCTCATCGGCCAGATAGTAGCCGTTGGGCATGCGTACCTCGAAGACGTTCGGCCCGGCGATAACGTTGGCTTGGATTTGCACGCCGCGCGGCTTGGGCTTCGGCGTCGGCTTGAAATCAGGATTGATCTCGCGCGTCCGCTTGCCGGTTTTCGGATCGGTCGTAGTTCGGCTGTTAGGTTGCCTCGGGCCGGCGCTCATGTGTTCCTCTTTGATTCCCAATGCTTCGGCCGCTTGCCGTAGGATCGCGTCTTCCAAGTCCTTATAGGGGTGGCTGTATTTCGGGGCCTCGTACCAGCGCAGAATCTCTTCGGCGCTCGGCCCTTTGGAATAGGTGCCGCTATAGCCGGTCTTCTCCCACTTGATGCTCATTGCGCCTTCTTCCATTCGACCTTGTGCCAGTTGTCGGCCAGCCACTCACCGCAACGCCGCATGGCGCGTTCCTTGGTATCGAAACCCCCGAAGCGCTGGCCTAGACAACAAGCATACCACGGGCCTTCCTCATGCAGTTGGACGACATACGCCAGCTTGAGATAGTAGAGCCGTTCCGGGTCGGTTTCATCGTCATAGATGACGGTGATCTCTTCGCTCCAGTGCTCGCCGCTCGCTGTCCATGCCATTGCCGTGTACTCTCCTAGAGCGGCTTGAGGTAGACGTGATACCAGCCTACAAGAGTGAACGTCATGCGATCCTCACAAATTGAATTCCGGATGCGAAAAACCGCCGTAGGGCTTCATTGGACTCCGCGTCTTGACCTGTTAGAAATCTATACGTCGCAGAGCCCGGCCGGCCTTTGGAGATTTGGTGTTCGTTGCGCTCCACGATCTTCGACGCTTTCACGTAGATATTTCTGGCGGCCGGCGGGCTGATCGCGAAACGTTCGGCGATCTCTATAAACGTCATCCCGCCTTCCCTCATCTGATAGACTTCGCGTTGGCGGTGTTCGCGTTCTTCTTCGAGCGTGCGCGGCGGCAAACCTCGGCGCGCCCATTCGGCCTCTCGTGCGGCTTTGTTGGCGAGCTTTTTGGCTTCGATTTCCCTTTTGCGTTTAGCCTCTTGGTGTCGGGCAATCGGTTGATATCGTACGAACGCGAGCCGGTGTTTGATACCCCGGAGTTTCGGGGTGTGAATTCCTACTTGGGCTCGGGCAAAGCGAAATTCGGCGGTATTTTCATCGAACTGCAACATACGACTATTGGCGTCTTTTATCTTAGCCGTAAGCATATCGCGCTCGGTCACCAGCTCGGCAATTTCGGCTTGTTCCTCCGGTTCGTATTTCATGCGAATCTCCGTAAGGTGCCGGCGCGATCTATGCGGGCAGGGGTGTGCAGACCGCGCCGGCTATTCCCGGTCGCGTTTCACCGGGATTCTTTAACGAGTTTTTCGACCATCTCTCGGGCTTCTAGCTCGGCCTTCCCAATCGATTGTACGAATTCCTTTCGCGTCGGGCCTTCCATGCGCGGTGTGACCCTGATGACGAGGTATCTGATCGCGTTGAGGATTACGGCGTTTCCCATGAGCGAAACGGTCAGTGCTTGTTTCTCAGTCGGTGTGAGCATTAGTTCAACTCCCGGAGTGGCTTGAAGCCGTCGATTAGAAAGAAATGATCCTCGGGCAGCTCGGCGAACGAGAGGAACCGCAGGCTCCCGATGAGCCGCCGATCTCGCACGGTGAGCCGCGCGCCGATAGGGCAGATCGTGGTGCCCTCGCCGAAGGCGTTCACCCAATCGTCGCGCTGACAGATGCACTTGTCACCGGGGGCCATCAATCACGCCCCCATGTGCCGCAGAGCTTGCACGTTCGCGTGGGGCCGTTCATGCTGTAGCCGAAATCCCAATCGTGCTCACAGAGTGCAGAGCTTTTCATAAGCTCGGCCGTGGCCTCGGCACAGGCCTGAAGTCCGCAGCCTTCGACCGGCGCGCCGAGGCTCGCAAGGGCGTCCATAATTGCCATCTGATTTGTGAAGAGCTGGCGGGTGATTGCTTTGTCGGTCATGGCGTCATCCGGCAAACGACGGCCGCCATGTCCTCGCCCATGGCTTCGAGCTGTTTGAGATACTCGGCGGCCTCGGCCTCGGTGGCGAAATAGTCGGTGTCCCGACTGCCCGGCTCTAGGAAGCCATCCGGCCCGGTGTAGATCGTGCCGACATACCAGCCCGCGCCAGATTTGAGCACCTGAAGATCGGAATAGCCTTCCTTCTCAGGCAACCAGCTCGCATGTGTGACCATCGGTGATTTCATTGCTCTTCTCCAGTTGAGCGATAAAAGGGTATCCTAAATTTAGACGACGGCGGATTGCGACGCCGGGTGAGTTCATACCTCACCATCTCCCTGTCGAGGCGTCCTAACCAGCTAGACGATCGGTTCGCTCACCGAGCCGGATTCGAACCGGCGTTTCCTCATTTCAAACTCTTGCGGAAGCGAGGACCGCCACCCGTTGGCGGCCCTCATAACGGTTGCCGGCGGCATTGCGGTCGTAACTCCCTCCACGGGAGCCCGGTGCCGCGCCACGGGATAGTCCGTCTTCCGTCTGCTCGTGGTGTCGGGGAGTTTCACCCTTCGGGCGCAAGCGCCCGTTTCTTTGAGTTCGTTGCCACTACCGCCCCGGCCCGTAAGCGCTTGGCGGTGATCCAGCATATATCACCAACTTTTTGTTGGCACAATAGGGAATATAAAGAAAAACCCCGGCCGTTGTGAGCCGGGGTTTCGGGAGGGAACAATCAATCTCAAGCCATGAAGAGCCCGTGTTATACGCTCAATCGGTCCAAACGTCAAATAGCTCGCCGCCGTGTTTGACGCCCTCGGCATACCAGTGGATTTGCTCGCCGCGCACTTCGCCGTCACAATGCAGGCATTTGAACCGCTTGTTGAGGTGGACGCCATCCGAGGGCCGGAAGAATTCGTGGCGAGTACACGCCGCCAATTTAGCGTGGTTCTCGCGCACTTCGGCGAGGATCGCGTTGCCTTCTCCCGGCTTGAGCCCAACGAACTCACCGAGCTGGTCTACCGTCTTCACGTCATTGAGGGTTTTCGGGGTCACGGGGAAGCATCCTCCAGATTCGCATGGCCCGTTCGGCCAGTTGCGGTTTCGACATGGCCATCATTTCGGCGTACAGCTCTCCCTCAACTCTTGATCCGCTCATCTGCTCGATCTTCGAGACGATCTCGGCCTTGCTGCGGCGCATGAAGTATCGGTGATCCGGGGTGACGTGATATTCCACGATGGTCATAGAAAGCTCTCCAGATGGTTTAGGGGGCTGGATTCGAACCAGCGGTAACCAGTACCAAAAACTGGCGGCTTACCGGACTTGCCTACCCCTAAATGCAGCCCCCGAGGTTTTGCCGCTGGAGACGGATCGGCCTCGGGGGCGTACCGGAAAGGAACCGGCATTTCCAAAATCTCGAATTCTCGGGAAAAGTCAAATCGATTTTGGATTTTTCGATTTCACGAAAAAGGGCGATTCCAATCCGAAAATTTCGTTTTGGAACCGCCCTTTAAAAAGTGCAGGCGCTGCGAGGGCCTACCCTTCCTGACGCTAGATGTATGTCATCAATTCCCGTCGCGCGCAATAGGCTGTAGCATCGCCACTTCGCAAGCCGGGCTGTCATCCGGGATACCATCTTCTCGGGACCAACGTTCACGGCACACTTCGGTAGCTGCGAGCTTCAGCTCCTGCATCAACGACTCACGGGACGTTGCCTGCGCCACGTCGGTTTGAAAAACCGATGGATTGTCACTCACCTCGGCGAGGGCTTGGTAGACAAGCTTGCCGCACTTATCGAGCTTCTCGGCGTCTGCGGTGCGCAGATCGTCAAAGCAATCGGTGTTTTGTCCAAGCTCGGGACCAAGGGCAAGCTCAATGCGCTCGGCAAGAGTTTGGATAGACTGACGTTCATTGTCACTCCCTCCATTCACGAGTTGGGTTTCAACCCCGATGGGCTTGAGGGCATATGCGATCTCAGTCGGGCTCGGTGCGAACGCCACGAGGGCAACGCCGAGAAGAGCGATGCCGGGGGCAAGGATCGTTCCGAGGAATGAGCGCATATTCGACTCCGGAGTGTGGCTGGGGCTGTGATCAGCCACGGGAATCGTCGGCTGCATTTCCTCTTGATAGGGCATTGCATCGGTCCTTTCTAGTTCGTCCGATTGCATGGCTCCAATTCTCAACTCGAAACGCTACGCTGGGGCCTTGCACGCTCACGGCTCGCGCGCCGTGAAAATTCGTGGCCGGGGGAACCGGCGAGGTTTCCAAAGTAGCGCCGCCGTCCGCGAGGGAACCGGCGAGGTTTCCAAAGTAGGCTCGTGGTGTTCCCCGGTCAACTACCTCAAAATCTCGGCGTTCGGTTTGGTTCCATCGGCGCGGCCGATTGGCGCGCGGGGTTAAGTCCGAAAATTTCGCGCCGTTAGGGTTAACGATTAAGGTTAATGCCGGGTTAACGTTAACCCTTTGTTAGGGTTACGAATTAAGGTTAACGCCGCGCGCGGCGCTCCGGAGTTACAATTTTAATCAAATGATTAAAGCTCGGCCGGCCCGGTGAGCGGCGCGGGTGGCCAGCTATACAGAAAAACGGATTGGCCATGCTGCGGGCCGCCAGCGGGCCGCCAGCGCGCGGCGAGGGCATGGGATAGGGTGGAATTCATCCCGGCATGCAAACGCGCGCCAGCGGCCATTTATGGGAATATTCGATTTCCCTGATATAGCGGTATAGGCAAAGAAAAACCCCCGACTAGCGGGGGTTTCGTCCTGTTAGCTTGTCTAGCTCTTCAGTTGGTGAGGGTTTGGCCAAGTGAAAGAACCATGCGATGGCCAATCCCGCAAGCAATGCCGGCAAACCCTTCCATATTGAGCCCACTAGACCTGCTACAATGGCCAGCACTTGAAAGGTTTGGCATGCCCTATACTGCGCTATATTTGAGCGTAACGCGCGCTCTTGTTCTGGAGTCATTTCGCGCTGGCAATTAGATTGTGTGCGCCGTTCAAAAGCTCCACCGGGACCGGCCGGCCGGCTTTGCGGAAACTTTCGATACGGGATTGCAAGGCGTTGTATGCGCTGGCCAGCTCCGGAGTCACGGTTGCGCCGTTCCAAAGCCGCTCACCGGGTTGCAGCGCGGCAACGCTTTCCGCACGAATGCGCGCGGCCTCTTTAAGGATGCAAACCCCCGTACCAAGTGACAGGAAGTCGCCGCGATCCTTCAGCACCTTGGACGCGCCACGAATAAGGCTCACATGCGAGTCCCATGCGGCCAGCGGGAGAGAATTTAAGGCGTCGTCGCCGCGTGCCAGCGCGGCCCGTACTTTGTCGAGTGCAAACGGTTGCGGGATATTCTCAAGCCCAATGGCCAGAACGATTTCGCCATAGTAGCGATGAAACGCGGCCTTGCCGGTTTCCTTCATATAGTCGGCGCGCGTCATCATGCGGCAACTCCCTTGCGTGCGATGCGCAAAAACGATTTCCGATAGGCGATTGCGTCGCGGTAATCGTCGCATCGGACTTTATCGGCCAGCTCACCGGCCCCCGTGCGCAATTGGACTAACCACATTCCCGACGGGGTGAGACGTTCGAACGTCACATAAGCCCCGCCTTTGCCCTGATAAATCTTGATCATGCCGGGACTCCCTTTTGGACGGTTTCCAGCCATGCGCTGGCAAAGCCTTGTGATCCTTCCCGCAATGCAGCCTTGCGGCGCGCCGCGCGTTCCGCGTTGATCTCGGCGGCCAGCTCACGCGCGACTTCCTCCTGATAGTCCTCGCAATCGGACTCGATCCCCCACAAGCTGGCGCGCTCATGGCGCATTTCGTTGCCATGCCGGTCAAGCCGGGTGACGACGACTCCAACGTAGTGCCATTGATCATTGCACCATGCGCGCAACCGTTCGAAATCGGCCATCGCAGCGCGCGCGGCCCGCTGGCGCTTGGATTCGCCCGGAACGTCATAAGGCGCAGCGTTCCAGCCATCGCGGCGCGCTATGCGGCAAGCCTCGGCGAAATCATAGAAACGCTTGCGGCCACGATCCTCGGTGAGGATCATTTCGCCCGGACATTTCGCCCGGCTTGTCCAATCGCTCACCGGCCCATGGCCATCTTCATTTTCCCATGGTGTGCCATGGTCCGAGTCATGAACGATTTCGATTTTGAAAGTAGAGCGGCGATAGGTGAAAGTTTCCATGATTCACATTCCTATTGTTTCTTGATCAATGTAGTTCCAGAACGTATAGCCGGCCGGCTCATAGAGACACGGCCAAACAACGGCTATCAAACGTTTGGGGTTCCGATAGGCTGCATGCGACGCGATAACATTAACTCTCCGGAAAAACTCGCGCCAATCCCCCGGAACGTGCTGATTTATTTCATCCATAAGGTGGACTCCAGATTAACGGGGGTGGCGATGGATGATTTCCAACTGATATTCGTATGGATAAGACTCCAACTCGCGTTTTAGCGCGCGATATTCTTCCGGACTTGCCGGGCGAGTCTGGCGATACCAGTCGCGCGAATAAGTCGAGTGTTGCCCTATGCGAGAATAACAGCTCATATCTTCAGGGAAACAAGCTGTTACACCCCATGAGTCTTTGCGAAATAGAACTTTTGTCATGCGTATATTCTCCCATTGTCGCCAATATACAAATCGACGTTGCCAAACGCTTCACTCGCAGCCGTGAGCGCGGTTGCTGCGGGTTCTGGCCAATCGCCATCCCAAAAGCCCGCGCCATGGCCGCAACGTGTTAGCCAAAAGTCATGACCGGCTTGTGAGGCCTCGCATGCGCGCATGGAAAGCCCGCTCACGTCGCGCGCTTGCGGCGCGCCGTTGCAATGGATCGAATGCGCGTGCGCGTGATAGAACTTGGCGCAGTCGATGAGCATGGCGGCGCGCGTTGTCGGGGCGATATCGCTGATATCGTAGTTTTGATCTAGCGGAAAATCGTTGTCATCATTTGATGACCATAGCGCAGCCGTTACATAGGATCGGAAAAAGTACCATGGCGCAGCATGGCCAACGATAGGCGATGCAGCGCGCATATATTCAAGCGTTTGCTCATATGATCGTTGCGGATCAACGTAAGCGCGGGTTTCCATAGTCGACTCCTTGATCGGCGATATTGCCGGATAAAGGCAAAGAGGCCGCATTGCTGCGGCCCCCTGCCCTTGCCCTGCAATATCAGGCCGCAACGGGTTCCGGAGCGCGCGCAACGCCCTTCAATTCGGCCATGCGCTGGCCCAACACCCATAGGGCGCGATTCAGTTTGGTGTCTTGATCAACCCCCGTGACTTCCCGTGTCGTCTGGCGACGACGGGCGAGGGTATCGGCGTTGACAGTGACGCCACGCAGGCCGCCCTTGATCACATTCTCCTGAATCACGTTGAACGTGGTCCAAAGATCGTTCGTCCGATCTTCGGAGCGGCGCGGCGCGAGTAGCTGGCGAGGATCGACGGAAAGCCCAACGCGCTGGCCGTGCTCATTCACTTCAGGCTCACCGAACCGCAGCATGGCGGCTGACTCCGCGAGGATCATGGACTCGTCGCGCGATAGGCTTGCGGTTGACCAATCTTGCGGCGCGGCCATGATGATTTCGGAATTGCTCAAAACGCGGTATGTGCCGTCAATCACCTTGGCTTGGATAGCGTCGGCCGTGCCAGTGTGGCGAACCTTGATCGTATCGGACTCGCCGATTTGGCTCACCATACCGTTAAGGCAACGGATGCGGAAAACACCCCCCATAAGGTCATAGGCGGCTGTGCCGTCGTTCGCGTTCTTCAGGATCATTTCAAAGACGTTATCCCCGACCTGAATGTTCCGCGCATCGTCAAAGCGGCGCATCCGGACAATGTGCTTTGTGAAGTCGCGCTTTGACACGTCGCGAGTCCGGGATTGATGGCAGCTCACCGGCATGAAACCCTCGGCCATAAGGCCGCGCAGAATTTCGATTGTCGGGATCGGCTGGAAACGATCGGAGCGACTTTCGTGCTTTTCCACCGCGAAAATCGACGGCGCGTAAGTCCGCATTTCGTCCTCGGTGATTGGCCGCGCATGGTTGAACGTCGCGCGGGAAATGCCCGTTGCGGTACGGGCGACGCGGAAATTACGGTTGAAAGAAAAAGCGTTCATTTGGACTATCCTTTGTGGTGAGCGTGATTGCTCAATGATGGCCAGCGGGTGGCCATCGCTGCGGAATCACTTTTTCCCGTATCTGAAGGCGGCATATGCGGCCTTCATTGCAGCGGCCTCGCGCTTGGATGGCTTGAACGTCATGACACGACTCCGTTGAATGCGTCGGCGATGGCGCGCGCGTGATCGTAAGAGACGGCCGGCAAGCAAATGACCGGCATGCGCTTGTCTTCGCGTTGCGGCTGCGCAGAATCGCGGAAAGAAAACCGGACTTCCCAAACGTCAGTTGTCGGCGTTGAGGGGGTGGCGCGCATGGCGGGCGACGGGCGAACGTTGGCCACGTCAAACGCGGCCGGCCCCATGGCGTAGCGCAGCACGTCGCGCGGGTTGACCATGCCGGCCGATAGCGCGGTTTGAATGCGCAGCTCCAGCGGGCTCATATCAACCGACATAAGGGCGGCCAGCGCGGCGACTTCCTTGTAAACGTGAATCTGGCTCATCGGGCAATCTCCGCGCTGCGCACACATTCGGAGAAGAGGATTTCGACGGGCGGAAACTCGGCGTTGATCATGGCCGAGTCGCAATCGTCGCCGCTTCCCACGATCCATTCACCCCCGTCCTTATCGACGGAATAGATCACATAGGCGGGATCGGCGGCCCGTGCCGGCAAGGGCAGGAAGGCTGCGGCCATGAAACAGCCGGCGGCCGCTGCAATGCCGATTGCCGAAACGATCTTGGCAACGCGGCCAGCGTCGCGGGCATGCGCTTCATAGTCGGCGGCCAGAACGTGAATCGCGGTTTCAGTGGAATGCAGGATGCATCCAAAGGCGCGCTTGTCTTCAGTGACGCGGGCCGTCAGTTCGGCGGCGCGGTTATCAAGCATGGCGCGGGCGGCCTTGCGGGTGATGGACATTAGAGACTCCTTTCGTGCCGGGCGGTTTGCCCGTGCCGCCGATCATAAGGGTGTTTGCACCATGGTCAAGCGTTATTTGTAGTTTTCTACATTTTAGGGGCTTGACTATCGCAAAGAGGCCTTGCTCGGGGGTGTTTGTAGGAAGCTACAAACGCATAGGCGTTTAAACGGCCATAGCGGGCCGCCTAGCGCCATTTGTAGTTCTATACAGAATGACAAGCGGGGGTGTCTGAATCGCGCTCTATGGGCCGCTAATGTATTTTAGCACTTTTTTCGGTAGTGGAATGATTTGCCTGCAACCGCCACGCGTGAGGGGGGTTAGCTCGGGCAGGGGGTGGCCGTGGCGGGATCGTGGCGCAAGGGGTGGCATGGGCGAGGGGGTATCTCACCGGGTGGCGCAAGCATGGCAAGGGGGTGGCATGGTGAGGGGCGAGGGTGAGCTAGAGCTAGGGCAGGGGGTGGCATGGTGAGAGGGCGGCGCGGGTGAGGGGTGAGCTATCGCAAGGGGGTGTCTTGGATAGGGGGTTTTTCCTTTGGATTTCTCCGGCGGGGGTGAGGGATGGCGGGGGTGTAGGGGTGGCGGGGGTGTACGGGTGGCGGGGGTGTAGGGGTGAGGGGGTGTAGGGGGTATGTATATACATAGTGCATGCATGGGGTGTAGGTATATTAGTGTGTACTTGCATATGTATGTGATTGATATTGAATAGTAATTTAATCAAATGCGACTGACGGGCGATTGACGGGCAGGGGTGGCCGGCCCCCCTACTGGTACGGGTCCCTCCGGCCGAAATCGGGCTTCCGAGGGGGCGGCGAGCT
>Ga0196971_1000158_pt1 | contig 66099 bp, 63 predicted proteins | sample S1v_1013CmetaG_FD_148660 | JGI IMG/M metagenome (GOLD analysis project Ga0196971, IMG submission 148660) | Soil microbial communities from Anza Borrego desert, Southern California, United States - S1+v_10-13C | ecosystem: Environmental > Terrestrial > Soil > Desert | place: USA: California... | reverse complement strand
TTCTCGGTGAATAGAAAATGGTCGACGAAATCGGAAGCTTCAGGCACCTGGGATACATTCAGGGAATAAGGGTAGCTTGAGGATAGGTAGTTAATGATCCTCCCGAGTTTTTCTTCTGTCGTCCTGCAGTCTTTTGTTATTGCATCCACCAGCGCATAAGTGCGCGAGGTTATGCTTGGCGGTACCTGAAGGTAGGATTTGTAGGGCAGCTGCACATTATTCCTGTAATACTCCATTTCCGCCGCGTCCACACTTGAGCTTTCGTAGGCTATGCTTCGGTTTGTTCCTGTCATTCCGTCACAGTTTTCTATGCCGGTGTCGCTGTAATAGTATTTCAAGGTATAGGATCCGCTGACTGTATCTTTCCCCATGAGAAGAAAAGTACCGGAGGAGTCATACATTATTTTTCCTGCTTTTGCACTTATACTCTCTGTGTTATTCGGTGTGAACAGGGTCGAGGTCGCAAGTCCGTAATGCTGTATGGACATTTTTTCTGTATTTGGTTTTTTATTATGGCTGCCGGTCATATGAAGATTGAATTCAGGGGTTGTCTCCATGAGGGAGCCCATGCCCTTTATGGCATAATCATCAAAGCTTTTGCTCCAGCTGTGACCATCGTAGTGGTCCTTGACAGTGCCTCTCAGATACACCGGGCGGTCAGCTTTTATCTTCAGTGCTATCAGGGTGTTCAAATTAATAGGACCGCCTAACCTTCCTGGGTCCCCGCCATAGATATTGTAAGTAAGGTCAAAGGAGGACTTTTTACTGCTGTTCGCAAGCCGCATTTCCCTAAGATCATAATTCCTTTTTATCTGCACTATGCTTTTACTGCCGGATATGTGCAGTGCAGCAGCTGCTAAAAGTGTGACCAGCACTGATAATAAAAGGGAATAGAGGAGTATATTCGTGAAGGTTACTGTAACCTTTGTATCGGAGTTTCTATACCTGATTTCAGTTTTAACATATCTGCTTATGCAGTAATATAGAACGGTGAGCATTACGTAAGCGGGTACATACCGTGAAATGAGCTTGTCTAATCCGTTATTCCAGAATGAGAACATATATAGTGACAGTATTAATATCGAAAGCTCTGCAGCCCCCTTTCCGGATAGTGCATAACAGACTGCGGAGGTAATGGGTATCAATAAAATGAGGAAAGGGAGAAATTGATGATAGTATGTTTCTGTTTCATAATATATCGCCAGGTTTATGCTGTTTAAGTTCTGTATAATGAATATTTCCCAGAGGGATTTCAGATATTGGAATTTAAAAATGAGCAGAAGCAAAAATGCTGATGAAACAAGGAGTACAGCGGGCCTGGCAGGAATTTTTCCGGCAAGGAGGGAGTACAGCCTGTACAACAGTATTCCCGACAGGTATAAAATGGAAATATTAAGATAGCTGAAGTCATTGATCCTATAGCAGGCAACCATTGCTTTGCATATGACAATAACATATGCATATATAAAAATAAGATGTGAATGCCTGTAGAAGAAATCAGTGAAGCCTTTTCCTGAAGGAGCCGCCTTTGTTTTTTGAAGCACCATGATCTCACCTTCCTTTAAGGCTCGATATAATCATTGAAATAGCAGCATTCTATTTGCGAATCTCTCAGCATTGAAGAATAGTTTTTCTGCGCCTGATTATCAATGCAGTAGAATACTGAGATCAGATAACCTGAACTGCTCATACGGATAAGGGCTTCTGCCAGGTTATCATCCAATTCTGAAACTACGATTGCGATTTTATTCATCTTATGCAGACGGTAGGAGTTTTCGTATATATATTGAAATAATTCCAGGGTTCCGTCACTTTTCTGGGAAAGCAGATAATCCATCAGCTTGTTGTACCCGGGTTTGTCCTCCAGTTCAAAGTATCTGCCCGGTGATGTATTCAAAAAGACCTTGATACTGAGATTTTTTCTGATCATCTGATTAACGATGGAAGAAGAGAAGTCGACAATGCTTTCTTCGATAATTCCGGTATCATCAAAGGTGTAGTTTTTTTTGTTCATATCCACAAAAAGGACGATTTCTTCACCGGATATGGTATCCAGATTCTTCACGTACAGGTCATCCTGCTTGGCGCTGAGCTTCCAGTGTACCTTTTTCAGGCTGTCCCCTTCCCTGTATTTCCTGACATCTCTTATGGTATGCTGATCCTCGCTCCGGCTCTTAAGATCGGCTGTCTCCTGATATATATCAATACCGCCCAGGGTAAGGGGCTTGATTTTATATATAAGCGGATAGACCTTAATTTTTATTCCCGTATTCATATTTTTCTCAAAACAGGTAATATGAAATAGATCTGATACTTTTATGTTTATATTATCAAGACTGTGGATTCCTCTTTGGCAGAACTGTATATCATCTTCGATCCAGATGTTTTCATCCCAGGTGGTATCCCTGACAAAGCCGGAATAATGGCTCCTGGCTGCAGTGAAAGCATCACTGCGTATTTCAATATAGGGTACCGGCAAGGGCATGTCGAATTTGATCTTCGTGAGCACTCTCGAAGAGGAGCCTGCGCTAAGAACTGTTTCACTGCATATGATCTCCATATCAAAAACTGAACGGACGATCCTTATATACAAATAAGAAATAATCAGCATGAAAAGCATGGCATAGAAAATACGGAAGGGCAGGCTGCCGCCGAAAAGCAGTGAAAAGCAGAGCAGGCCGAAAGTCAGTATTATGAATCGCCTGTCAATCCTAATCATTGCCGTATACTCTCGGAGCATAGGTTTTATCAAGGATTTCCTTTATTATTTTTTCCCCGTCAAGTCCATTTGCCCGGGCAAGAGAGGAAATTGTCACTCTATGACTCAAAACTGCTGCTGCGTTTGATTTTACATCCTCCGGTATCACATAATCCCTGTTTTCTATAAAGGCACTTGACTGTACGATCCGCAGAAGTGCCATGGAAGCCCTTGTGCTGGCTCCTAAGGCTATGTATTTGCTTTCTCTGGTGGCTTTTGTTATCCTGACGATATATTCGGTTATGGACCTTGATACCCTGATATTCCTTACTGTATTCTGAATATCAATGATTTCAGAGGCTTCAGCCACTTTACCGATATCATTCATAGGTTCACAGCTGCTGTAGGTCTGCAGTATGTCAGCTTCACTTTTTTCATCTGCATAGCCGATGCGTGTCTTTATCATAAACCTGTCAAGCTGCGCTTCCGGCAGGTTGAAGGTGCCCTGATACTCTACGGGATTCTGGGTGGCCAATACAATGAAGGGCTTTTGGAGGTAGTAGGTATTGTTGCCCTCGGATACCTGGCTCTCTTCCATAACCTCCAGCAGGGCGGACTGGGTTTTGGGAGAAGTCCTGTTTATTTCATCAGCCAGAATTATGTTTGCAAAAACAGGTCCTTTTTTGAACTCAAAGGCTCCGGTATTCTTGTTGTATATCGAGACTCCAAGAATATCAGAAGGAAGCAGGTCCGGTGTGAATTGTATCCTGCTGTAAGTAAGGTCAAGGGACTTCGCAAGAGCTTTCACCAGGGTGGTCTTGCCTACACCGGGAACATCCTCGATAAGTATGTGTCCTCCGGCAAATATACCCTTAAGTATCTGATATACCTCCGGTGTCTTTCCTATAATTACCTTTTCGATATTTGCTACAATGGATTTTACAGTATCGCAGCTGCTCATTAATCTCACCCCTATAAAAGTAATCAAAGTAAAACAATATATATTTTACCATAATCAAGTAACCGGTGCATCAGAGAAATAGTAATAAAAATTGTTAATAATACCATTTCCATGCATTTTGTGATATTTTAGAATAGGGCATAAAATCAGTTTGTCAGCGAATAATGTATTTTTAAGAGTATATGATGAAAAATAAAAGAAGGAATAATAAATACGGAGGATGACCATGTCTAAGATCGAACTTGTAGCACCATGCAATTTTGCCGTGGAAGCGGTACTATCAAGGGAAATAAAAAACCTTGGCTATGAAATATCAAAGGTGGAGGATGGAAGAGTCTCCTTTTTTGCAGATGAAGAGGGTATATGCAGGTCTAACCTGTGGCTTCGCACTGCAGAAAGGGTGCTTCTTAAGATAGGTGAGTTTGAAGCCTTTTCTTTTGAGGAGCTTTTTGAAAAGACCAAGAGATTGAAATGGCACGAATGGATACCCAAGGATGCGGAGTTTCCTGTAGCTAAAGCAGCTTCCATAAAATCGAAGCTTTTCAGCACCTCGGACATACAGGCAATAGTCAAAAAGGCTGTGGTTGAAAGCCTGAAGGCCAAGTACAAGGTCCAGTGGTTTGAAGAAACCGGTGAACGTTATCCCATTCATGTTTTTCTGAACAAGGACAAGGTAGCGCTGTACCTGGATACCAGCGGTCTGTCCCTGCACAAAAGGGGGTATAGGGAATTATCCAATGCCGCACCGATAAAAGAGACCCTTGCCGCCCTCATGGTGCTTCTGACACCCTGGAAGGCGGACAGAGCCTTTATTGACCCTTTTTGCGGTTCAGGTACGATACCTATAGAGGCTGCAATGATAGGACTCAATATGGCTCCGGGGCTTAACAGGAGCTTTGTATCGGACAACTGGCGCTGGATAACAGGGAAGGTCCGGGATAAAGCAAAGGATGAAGCACGGTCACTTATATTAAATTATGTTGAATTGAATATACAGGGTTATGATATTGATGAAAATGCTCTCAAAGTGGCCAGGATCAATGCCAAGCTGGCCGGTCTGGAAAATAAGCTGCATTTTCAGAAAAGAGACATGAAGGAGCTGAGCAGCAGGGAACACTACGGCTTCATAGTTACCAACCCCCCTTACGGAGAAAGGCTGTCTGATCAAAGGAGCGTCGAAGGCCTTTACAAGGAAATGGGAAAGGTATTCTCAAAGCTTGATACCTGGTCGTTCTATATAATAACCTCCCATGAAGAATTTGAAAAATTCTTCGGGAGAAGAGCTGACAAAAAAAGAAAGCTGTATAACGGAATGATGAGGACTGACCTATATCAGTTCTTCGGGCCGAAGCCTCCGAAGAGAAATACTCATGAGAACATGGAGCCTGCATCCTCAATATAATATATCAAGGGGGTGTAAGCATGGATAGGAAAATAATCAAGCAGCTGCAGAAGGTGCTTCTTATTGAAACGCTATTTTCGGGAGCAACATCGTTGTCAAGGGTGTTTGGTGAAACGGAGGATGAACTGGAGGAAATGATGAAGTATCTTGAAAAAAAGGTCAATGTGCAGGGTATTCGCGATAACAAACTATTTAAGAACATAAGGTAAAAAATAAATACTATTAACAAATTAATGCTTGATAAATATAGTTATTTTCGGGCGAAATACATAAAATCAGGGCTGTTTGTCAATCATAGAGAAGATAGCCGATTAAGGATATGTAGGTTTAGCCCGTATTAAATCACCGTTTTCGGACATTTGAATGAAAAGCGAATATGATTTCTACAAAACGACTAGGAGCTGGTAAAATGAGTGTGGACAGTATGGGAAGCATTGGGGTAACAGCGGATCCGCAAAAGGTAAGACCGGGAATGATATATGTAGATTTATCCGGCACAAGGAACAGAAGACAAATATACGAGGCCTACAGCAATGGAGCATCCTTGATATTTACTCCCTATAATATATCAGATCCTGAGCTTCCGGTAATTAAGGTCAGGAATCCACGGGATACATTCTATATGATGGTAGACAGGTTCTTAGGGAAGCAGGGCTACCATCCGCAGCTTATCGGAGTGATTGGAGACGTCGATAAAAGTGTTTTGATCGAGTTGATACAGTGTATATTGTATGGGAAAACAGATAAGGAATGGATGAACAACTGGAACAGAAGTAAAACCAGCCTTGGGAACAGGCATAACCTTGAAGATTTTTTTTCAGCTTTTACGGATTTGTACAAATCAGGTATGAACATTATACCGATTGCTATCGATACCAATGCAGGCAGGCTCTTTTACTCAGGGAACATAAGCCTTGACTGTGCAATTCTGACTGATAAGGGTTCAATTGAAAGAAACTATAAAGGGCATTCAATTATAGACTTTTTAGCAAGCTCAAATGAGAAGAAATCCATTATAATGAATAATGATGAGAATTATGGGATAAAGGCAGCAGAGGAGTCCAAAGAAATAAGGATTATAACCTATGGATTGAATACAAAGGCTGTTGTCACAGCATCAAGTATAGATGTTGATGAGATAACCTGCTTCAATTATTGTGTGCAGAGAAGCTTCCAGACAAGGAGCGGCAAGAGGATCGAGCCCTTTGAAATCCCAGTACACCTGAATTCCCTGGGCGGTCATAATATATATAATGCATTGGCTGCCATTACCTGCGGCTTGTATTATGATGAAGATATCGGAAGGATCAAAGCTGCTGTTGAAAGCTATAAAGCTCCAGCAAGGCATTTTCAGAGAATATTTGACGGCGATTTTACTATTATAGATAATTACTGCAGCTCGATCCATGATTATACAGAGGTCTTTGATTCCATGCAGATACTGAGCTATGAGAATCTGATACCTATTATTTCCGTTTCCCAGGATGCAAACCTGAGCTTTCATGGGGAGAAAGCCCGGCTGATAACAGAGTGGGCAGGGATACTGAAGTGCAGGGAGGTTATCCTGACCAGCTGCATGGACGGGGATTTCCGTGTGGGTGAGCTTCCTATTAAAAGTATGAGAATTTATAAAAGAATCTTAAAAGAAAATGGAGTCTCCTTCAGATATTATCATTTACTGCAGCATGCAATCGAAAGAGGTTTATCTTTGTTGAACAAAAGGGATCTGATGATCATGCTGGGGGGCGATGAAATGAATATCGCACATAAGCTGCTCCATAGGAGGTTAAGGCCTGTGAGTGAACAAAAAAGCTGAAAAGCTTACATATACCCGCCGCAGAAACTTGAATAAGTTACTGCGGCGGGTAATTTTATGCTAAAAATAATTCATATTATTTGTATCAAGTGAATATGTATACTGTAGGTTAAACCTGAAATACGCAAGAACAAGGAAGGGAGTGGGCTTATGACTGACAAGGTCATTGAGAGCAACAATGTTACCGTATACGGGACGGTAACTTCCAAACCGGAGTTTAGTCATGAAATGTATGGTGAGGGTTTTTATACGGTATACCTGGAGGTTCCGAGACTGAGCGATATTTCTGACATGCTTCCCATTACAATATCAGAGCGGCTAGTACTCGGACTGAATATTGATGTGGGCTCAACTCTTCTGGTAGAAGGGCAGCTGAGGTCGTACAATAAGTATCAGGAAGGGAATAATAAGCTTATACTTACAGTTTTTGCAAGGAATTTGAAGCCGGTAGAACAGGAAGTGAAGAATCCAAATCAGATTTATCTGGACGGCTACATATGCAAGAAGCCTATATACAGGACCACGCCCTTTGGCCGTGAGATAACAGACATGCTGCTTGCAGTGAACAGACCATATAATAAATCTGATTACATACCGTGCATAGCATGGGGAAGAAATGCGAGGTACTCTGAAAATCTTAAGGTAGGCGACAGGATAAGGATATGGGGTAGAATCCAGAGCCGAAATTATCAGAAGAAAGTATCCGAGGAAGAGGTTATAACCAGAACGGCCTATGAGGTATCAATCTCCAAAATGGAGGTATATGATGCCGAGACTGGTGAAAGTGAGAGCACTGAAGTAGAGGAACCGGAGGAATAGAATAAAAAGCGCAGGTGCTGCGGCAATGCGCTTTTTATATATTTTGGTTTAAAATTTTCTGCATATTAGCTATAATGAATATATATGTACATAGGATTTATGCAAAATGAACGGAGGTTATGATGATTATGAAGCTTCAAAAGGGGCTCATTCAAGTATATACAGGAGATGGCAAGGGCAAAACCACCGCTGCTCTGGGGCAAGGCCTGAGATCCTGCGGAAGGGGTCTTAAGGTGTACATGGTGCAATTCCTGAAAAGTGGGGACACCGGTGAACTCCATAGTACGGAAAAGCTGCAGCCTTTGTTTAAGATATTCAGGTTTGAAAGAGAAAGGGGCTTCTTCTGGACACTTTCGGAAAAGGAAAAGTGTGAATTGAAGGAGGATATAAACAGGGGTTTTGATTTTATTAAAGGCGTAGTTACAAACAATGAATGTGATATTCTGATAATTGATGAACTGTTGGGGGTACTGGGCAACAAGCTCCTGGAAATCAATGAAGTGGTGGAGCTCCTGAAGTCAAAGCCCGGAACAATGGAGATAATTGTTACAGGCAGGAATGCTCCGAAGGAAATCATTGAAGCGGCAGACCTGGTAACCGAGATGAAGGAGATAAAGCACTATTTCAATAATGGAATACCGGCAAGGGAAGGTATTGAATCATAACAGGTGATACGAGGGGGGAAAGCATGAAATTTATCGATAGGCTATATAATAGCAAGTACAAATATGTTGTTATGTTTTTAATGATAATACTGGGAGGTATTATAGGGGGAATATCCTTCAATGTGTTCCTGATACCGCATAAGCTTTTAAGCGGCGGCGTCAGCGGCATTGCACTGATTCTCAAGTATCTTTTCGATCTGAATCCCGGTGTTTTGTTATTTGTCTTCAATATACCGATATTTATTGCAGGGTATAAATTCGTAGACAAGGAATTCATCCTTTTAAGCCTTGTCGGGATGACGGCATTTTCTGTTTCCATCGATATGTTCTCATTCCTGAGAAACATTATTTATATAGATGATACATTGTTATCGTGTCTGTACGGCGGAGTTCTGAACGGCATAGGTATGGGGATAGTGTTCAGGAACAGGGCTTCGCAGGGTGGAATTGATATTATCGCAGTCATAATAAAGAAGTATTTTTCAATGAATCTTGGAAGCACATCACTAATGATTAATTTTGGGATCGTGGCAATTGCATCACTGTTTTACGGCCTGAAGCTTGCTATGTATACTCTGGTGTCGATGTATGTGGCATCAGCTGTCCTGGATAAGGTGCAGAAGGGTTTTGGAAGCAGCAAATCAGTGATGATAATAACAGACAATGAGCAGCAGGTTGCTGATGAAATACTCAGAACCCTGGACAGGGGTGTTACATATCTGGAAGGTGAGGGGGCTTATACAAGCAACAAGAAGAGGGTCATATACTGCATAGTGACGTTGAACCAGCTGGCAAAGCTGAAGCAGATAGTAAGAGCGGTGGACAGCAATGCATTCATGGCGGTGAGCGATACCTCAGAGGTACTGGGCCACGGCTTTGCAAAAAAAGGGATATGATTAAGTCTCTAGTCACTAGACATTAGTCGCTAAAGTTAGGGAAAGGCTTCGAAGTTTTTGCTTATGCATTGCTTCGAAGCCTTTCTTGCATGCTAGTGACTAGAGACTCGCGACCAGCGACTGATTTTACAGATCAAATTCCCTGGCTATAGCCTCTATGGCCTTTTTTGTATCATCGGGGTTTATAACATAGGATATTTTGATTTCGGAAGTGGTAACAATGCTTACAGGTATTTCATTCTCAGCGAGGAGGTTGAACACCTTTGCCGCAACACCCGATTGGCTGTTCATTCCAAGGCCGACTACCGACAGCTTTGAGATGTTTTCACAGGCCTCATAGCTGAAGGTGAATATTCTGTTCTTAAAGCTGTCCAGTACAATAGAAGCCTGGTATAAGTCCGTTTTGGGAAGGGTGAAGGATATGCTTACAAGCTTGTTGACCGGGAAGGTCTGGCTTATCATATCTATATTAATTTCTTTATTTGCAATGCTCTGGAATATTTCTGCGATTACCTTTATATCATGGGGTACGCCGTTCAGGGTAATTATCGCTTCGTCGTTGTTTACCGCAAGACCGGTTATAGCTGTATTCTCCATTGTATTATCCATCTCCTTTATGAGGGTACCTGGTATATCACCCGTGTTGAGGGCTACAAGTACAGGAACCTTGTATTTCTCCGCAAGCTCTATTGATCTGGAGTGCATCACACTTGCACCGGAGCTTGCCATTTCCAGCATCTCTTCATAGCTTATGTACTCAAGCTTCCTGGCATTGGGATAAAGCCTCGGGTCAATGGTATAAATACCATCGACATCGGTATATATCTCACACTGGGCATGAAGCTTTGCAGCCAATGCAACAGCAGTTGTATCCGAACCGCCTCTGCCCAAGGTTGTTATCTCATTATCTTCATTGACTCCCTGAAAGCCCGCAACGATGACTATTTTACCTTTACAAAGCTCATTGAATATCTTACTCTCGTTTATATCCTGTATCCTGGACTTTGTATGAGAGCCTTCCGTTATTATTCCCAGTTGCTGTCCGGTAAAGGACACAGCCTCCGCACCGGCATGGTTAAGTGCGATGGAGAGCAGGGACATGGATACTTGTTCCCCGGTTGCCATAAGAACATCAAGCTCACGTTTATGGGGATCAGGAGATATATCATATGCCATGCGTATTAGCTTATCAGTAGTATTTCCCATAGCCGAAACTACAACAACAATGTCATTGCCTTCGGCTTTCCTGTTTATCAGACGTTCTGCGATCCTATTTATCTTTTCGATTGTTTCAACGGAGGTGCCTCCATATTTTTGTACAATAATTGCCATCTGTTATCACATCCTAACCTCTTAGATCATCCAATATCTTCTTTTTGTCTCCGCCTAAATCCTTAACGTTTTTTATTATCCTTGCAGGAATTCCTGCTACAACTGTATCAGCCTCAACATCCTTTGTAACAACAGAGCCCGCGGCTACAACCGCACCTTTTCCTATATGCACTCCTTCAAGCACGACGGCATTGGCTCCTACCAGAACATTATCTTCTATGACCACCGGATCGGCACTCGGAGGTTCAAGTACACCTGCAAGCACAGCACCGGCGCCTATGTGGCAGTTGTTTCCTACTGTAGCTCTTGCTCCAAGCACCGCATTCATATCGATCATCGTGCTTTCACCGATCTCAGCACCGATGTTTATTACTGCGCCCATCATGACAACTGCATTTTTGCGTATCAGCACCTTATCTCTTATGATAGCACCCGGCTCGATCCTGGCATCCACATATCTGGTGTCCAATAAGGGTATGGCTGAATTTCTTCTATCAAACTCAATTTCAAAGCTGGTTATAATATTTTTGTTATCAGCAAGAAATTTTTCTATTTCTGAATGTTCGCCGAACAGCACCCAGAAGTTTTCTGAGCCGTATGACCTTATACTGCCCATATCGGCACCTTTAAGGTCGCCTTTGACATAGACCTTTACAGGGGTGACTTTTTTAGCTTCTTTTATATAAGCAGCTATTTTATAGGGATCGGTTATTTCAAATTTCTGATTCATTATATCAACTCCTCAAGCATACTTTTCATGTTGTAAAATCCATTGGATTTTGCAGCGGTAAACTGGACCGCCCTGATCGCACCATGACCCAGAATATCCCGGGAGAGTGCGGTATGCTTTATTTCGATTATTTCATCCCGTCCTGCAAAAAATACTGTATGCTCACCGGGAATAGTGCCGCCTCTGATGGATGAAATGCCTATCTCGTTAGGTTTACGTTTTTCATCCTGCTTTGATCTGTCATAAACAAACTTAGTGTTACCGCTGAGGCTGTTCTTCAGTTCATCTGCTATCATAATGGCAGTACCGCTTGGTGCATCCATTTTCTCATTATGATGCTTTTCAAGTATTTCTATGTCATAGCCATCCCCAAGGGTTGAGGCAGCCTTCAGAGCGAGATCGACAAGTACGCTGATTCCAAAGGTCATGTTGGCGGATACGAATACCGGAATGGAAGCCGATGCTTGTCTCAGCATTGCATAGTCTTTATCGGACAGTCCTGTTGTACCTGTTACCAGGGCTGTCCGATGTTCAACACAGTATTTCACTGCTTCAGGAAGCATTTCCGGGTTTGAAAAGTCCAATACAACATCGACCTCGGCCACCTCAGCCTCCTTGAAGCTTCTATATGCAGGATAAGGGTTCTGAAGTTTCAGCGGATTCCTTGTCACCCCGGCCGTTATGCTTATATTATCATATTCATTGGCAAGTTTGGTGATCACCTGGCCCATTTTGCCGTTACAGCCGTTCATTAGTACTTTGATCAAATCCTTTACCCCCTAATCTCAAATCCATAGTTAACAAGTTCCTTCTTAAGACGCTCCAGGTTTTTATCAGTCATATCGACAAGAGGGAGTCTTAGATTTCCGACATTATAACCCAGAAGGTTCATCGCCGTTTTTACCGGAATAGGATTAACCTCACAGAATAGTGCATCATTAAGCGGCTTGATTCCGAGCTGAAGCTCCATTGCATGCTTTGAATCACCATCCAGATAGCTTGAAACCATATCATGCATTTCTTTAGGCGCGATGTTTGCCACAACAGAAATAACGCCAATTCCACCGACTGAAAGAAGGGGGACCACCTGGTCATCATTGCCGGAATACATACAGAAGTTTTCATCACAGAACATACCTATCTCAACGACCTGACTTATGTTTCCGCCGGCTTCCTTAACGCCGCCGATATTCTTGTGCTTTGAAAGGATTTTCAGAGTGTCTGCGTTAATATTCAAGCCTGTTCTTCCCGGAACATTATAGATTATCACAGGAATATTGATGGAGTCGGCTATTGCTGTATAATGAGCTATGAGCCCTTTTTGAGTAGTTTTGTTGTAATAAGGCGTCACACATAATACTCCGTCACAACCAACCGATTCAGCATATTTTGAAAGCTCGACGGAATGATGGGTATCGTTGCTGCCTGTGCCTGCAATAACCGGAATTCTTCCAGAAATTCTTTCTGCGGTATATTTATAAGCAGCTTTCTTTTCATCATCGGACATAGTAGGTGCTTCACCTGTCGTGCCGCATATTATTATAGCGTCTGTGCCGCTGGCTAAGTGCCAATCTAAAAGTTCTCCAAGCTTATCAAAGTCGATTCCCTTGTCAGTGAAGGGGGTAATTATTGCAACCCCGGAGCCTTTGAATAGTGCCATCGAATACTCTCCTTACATATAATTTTGCTACATACCATCTTTGATCAATAATTCAGCAATCTGTACAGCATTTGCTGCTGCACCTTTCCTAACATTATCTGCAACTACCCAGAGATTTATTCCATATTCTACCGAGTAATCCCGCCTTATTCTGCCTACAAAAACTTCATTTCTGCCTGCAGCACTTGTTGCGAGGGGGTATATGTTATTTGCGGGATCATCCTGGAGTATGATTCCAGGGCTGTTGCTCAGGAGTTCCTTAAGCTCATCAATATCAAAGTCTTTTTCGAATTCCACGTTAATTGATTCGGAATGACCGTAATATACAGGAACCCGGACTGTTGTTGCCGTGATTTTCAACTTTTGGTCTTCGAATATTTTTTTGGTTTCCTCAATCATTTTTATTTCTTCTTTTGTATATCCGTTTTCGAGGAATACATCAATGTGCGGCAGGCAGTTGTAGGCTATCTGATGAGGATAGGTTTTTGCACTGCCTCCTTTTATTCCTTCCTCCAGGTCGATTACACCCTTCTGGCCCGTACCTGAGACTGACTGGTAAGTGGAATATACGATTCTTTTAATGCCATATTTGTCATGAAGAGGCTTAAGTGCAACCACTGCCTGGATAGTGGAACAATTGGGGTTGGAGATTATTCCATGGTGTTTCTTTACTGCATGGGGATTGACCTCCGGCACAATAAGAGGTACATCCTCATTCATCCTGAAGGCGCTGCTGTTGTCTATCACTACAGCACCTTTAGCTGCTGCTATGGGAGAGAATTTTTTGCTTGTTTCTCCACCTGCAGAAAACAGGGCAATATCTATATGCCTGTCGAAGGAGCTTTCGGTAAGCTCTTCAACCACATACTCCTTACCGTTCAGGGTAACTTTGCTGCCTGCTGATTTTGCGCTGGCGAAAGCATAGAAATTATTGATCGGAAACTGTTCCTCTTCAAGCACCTTGAGGAACATTCTTCCCACCATTCCCGTTGCGCCAACTACTGCTACATCATACTTGTTCATAAATAGTCCTCCTCCAAAAAATTGTTTAATAAATTGAAAAAAGCCAGCCCCATTATAAAAGCTGACATGAAAAATATATCTATTCAGGATAATGCTGAATAAACACACTTATTCATGTATAGCTCTCCACCGGAGGTTGTGCATCGACGCTCCGGTGACAGTCCAAGCGCTGTTTGCGAATGGACCAGGTCAGAACATAGTGGTATATTTCTGCCTTCGGCGCTTGTACCTTTCGGAATATCCGGGAAACCACATCCCTATGATAGAATATCCTTACTGATTAGAAGCGCACCTCTATCCAAGAATAGAAGATTTTGAATAAATTAGAATAATACTATCACAGGGGAAAAAAGGTGTCAACAGCTAAATTATGTTTTATTTATGAATAATTATGAAATATTTTGCAAAAGCATTCATATCACTTGAGATATACACTGCAAAAAAGATATATTACTTGCATAAATAATAGTATTATCTACTTCCGCACTATAAGAATAAAGTTCTTCAGCATATGAATAGAGGAAAATGTTCTGCACATTTATATTCAAAATAAGCTGTTTGGTGCAATACATCAGGCAGACAAAAATTTGAAAATCGGCACTATATAATATACAATATTATTTGTATGAGTAATTTGTGAGCTTTAACTTAAAACTAGAGGTGATAATTTGATAACAATCGATGAAAAAGTAAAAGCACTAAAGGATGAAGTAATTGATATAAGGCGCCGGCTGCATAGGATCCCGGAGCCGGGGCTTCTTGAATACGAAACCACGAGGTATATATGTGAGAGCTTGAGTAAAATAGGCATAAATTGCGAAATAGGTCCCGGAGGGACTGGAGTCATAGCCTATGTTGAAGGCAGGCCGGGAGCTGGGACTGTGGCTTTCAGGGCAGATATAGATGCTTTGTCGGTGGAGGAGCAGACCGGGGTGGAATATTGTTCACAGAACAAAGGCTATATGCATGCCTGCGGTCATGATGGACATACTGCCATACTTCTAGGTTTTGCGAAGCTTTTAAAGCAGCTTGGTAAAGAGCTGCAAAATAATGTGCTTCTGATATTCCAGCCGGCAGAAGAAGGCCCGGGAGGGGCAGAGACTATTGTAAACGCCGGAATACTGGAAAAGTACAATGTAGGCAGTATATTCGGACTGCATATATTTCCAGACCTGGAGGAAGGGAAGATAGGCAGCAGGCCGGGAGCCCTGATGGCTCAGACAGGGGAATTTGACCTGTTGGTAAAAGGCAGAAGCTGTCATGGAGCTATGCCTCACAAAGGAAATGATGCAATTGTAGCTGCTTCAGACATGGTAATGGCGTTGAATACAATCGTCAGCAGGTGTGTGGATCCGATAGAGCCTGCAGTAGTTACAGTAGGAAGAATGGTTTGTGGTGAGAGAAGGAATGTGATTGCTGCAGAAGCAGTAATGGAAGGAACTATTCGTGCCTTTAACGAGGCTACGTATAATATTTTGAGAGGCAGGATAATTAAGCTGGTGGGCTCAGTAAGTGATGCATATGGCTGTGAAGGGACCTATGAATTCAGGGATATGTATCCTGCAGTGCATAACGACGCCGAGCTCTATGAATTACTGGCCGGCAGTGTTGACAAAGGAGATTTTGTTCAATTGAACCCGCTTACTCTGGCTGAGGATTTTTCATATTATCAAAAAAGGGTGACTGGATTGTACCTGATGCTAGGATCAAGAAACGAGGAAAAAGGATATGTATATCCATTGCACAGCAATAAGTTCAATTTTAACGAAGAAATATTGATTTTGGGAATACAAATGTTCTATAATCTAATTAAAAGAAACAAATAATGGCAAAATTTGATTCAGCGTATCATAAAGTTCATATTTCCGACTTTAGTGTGAATGTTGTAATGAATGCAGGATAAAATAATGAACAGGGGTGAAAATATGTATAAAAAAATTAGGATTTTGATTTTCACTGTCTTGGTGGTAGTAATATCTGCAGCAGCAGTATATGCAGACAGGGTTGATACGGGCTGGAAGGGTTATGGGCTGTATAATCTGAACAAATCACAGGTCATCATATACAACGAATCAGATACGATTACAATAAACGGCGAAGATGTTTCCGCTGTTTATGAATATACGATTACAAACAAATCAGGTAAGAATATCACTGTAAATTTCGGCTATCCGGATAACGGCATATACAAGTTCAGTGTTCATGACGGAAGTAAGTTTCTAAGCTATAAGACAAGAAACCCGGATTACCTTGTGAGTAATTATGGGGTCGAGAATCTTCAGACCCCCGATGGCAGATGGTATTTGTTCAATATGGTGTTCACACCGGACCAGACCCGGACGATAAAGGTAACCATCGGAGCTGAGATGAAAAAAGAAGATAATGATACATATAAGCTAAGCTTCTTCAAGGATAGGAATTACTCCTATGCAATAAAAAGCGAAAAAACCAGTTTCTCACTTAAGCTTGCTGATTTCAAACCTTACAGCGTATATGAACTGGATGGGATAAAGCCTGGGGAAATATCAGCTGAAGGCAGTATTACTCTTTCCTTTGATAAAAGCTATGGAAACGGTGCATCAATAAGATACCAGCCTATTGACAGGATGGCTGCAGGAAAAGTGAATGCAAGCACATATAAGAAGCCGAAAGCGATAGTCAAAGCTTTTAATGAGAAAAAATACAACGATGCAGTAACACTATGCGATGAATATATAAAGAGTCCTGCGGACAGCAGCTTGAACCTTGAGCAGGTCAAATACATCAGAGCTGAAAGCAGCAGGCTGCTTGGCAAATATGATGAGTATCTGAGTGCCGTGGAACAGCTGGATATATCAAAGCTCTATCCGGGCAGGATCAGATACAAGATATTGCTTGACAGATTGGATGCATATAGTAATCTTAATAACGATGAAGGTATTGGCAATATACTTAAGGGGCTCATACCGGAAATACAGCAAAGTAATCCATACCTGCTTTACTGGCTGGATCAGAACGGCTATACACTTTCAGAAAATGAACAGGTGGATGCAGCTGCGCTAACTGAGCCCGAGAATCCTGTCATTTCAAAAAAAAGCAAAGGCTTTGATATTCTTGGAGCTTTGATTAACTTTATCACTGCTTTGAGAGAAAGCCGGTGGACATATACGATATTAGGTCTTCTGGTAGGATTTTTGCTTGGTAGGTTTACAAAAAGGGGAAAACGGAAAAAATCCGTTTATCTGTTCAGAGATTAGTGCCTCGTAACGTATATCTCATCTAGGGCATGCGAGGCACTGAATCAATGTTGTGCTTATTAACACTATGAAAGATTAGAAATTTGTTGTGTTAATAAGCACTAGCAGACGGCAATTGTATAATATTAGCATAAAGAAACATAATATTGCTAAATAAATGTAGAAATGTTTTTCGTAAGAAATTCTATGAACTTTTGCTCTATCCCGTTGCTCCCGCAAGGGGACCCGCATAAGAGAATTTCTAACTACAAAACAAGTCTTAAGGAGTGATATTATGAAGGCAAAAATAAAAAAGAAAAAGGAATTGATCTTGACCCCCGAGGATGCAATGAAATATGAAATAGCTAATGAGCTGGGTCTTGGTGAGAAGCTTTCCCAAGTTGGCTGGGGAGGATTGACAGCTGAGGAGACAGGCAGGATAGGAGGACTTATTACAAGGAAGAAGAGGCACTTGTCACCAAAGAGTACTGCAACCCAGGGATAACTGTATACTGAAGCTTATTCACAGCCGCCTGGTGCGGCTGTTGTTGTTGGGAGGTGTTATAGAATTATGGATATATATGAAAAGGCTGCAAAAATGATAAAAAATAATAAGCCTGCTGTTGTACTAACCGGCGCAGGTGTATCGACAGACAGCGGAATCCCGGATTTCAGAAGCCCTGGCAGCGGACTGTGGGAGAAGGTAGATCCAATGGAGGCTTTATCAGCAAAAGTACTGTATAATGCTCCTGAAAAATTCTACAGTATGGGCTTTAATATTATTAAGTCAATGAAGGATGCTGCTCCGAACAAGGCTCATTACCTGATAGCAAAGCTGGAAGAGCTGGGAATGGTCGATCTTGTGATCACACAGAATATAGACGGTCTGCATAACAAGGCCGGGAGCAGGAAGGTATATGAAGTCCATGGAACAACAAGGACCTGCAGCTGTGACAGTTGTGGTGAGAAATACGATACAGCCCTGATAGAAAAAAGAGTAAAAGCGGGTGAAATACCTCCAAGATGCAGATGCAGAGGAATAATCAGACCTGATGTCGTGCTTTTTGGAGATATGCTTCCGGGCTGCTTCTATGAGAGCGTAAGGAAGGTGGAAGCTTCAGACCTGCTTGTGGTGATCGGCTCAAGCCTGTCTGTATCTCCTGTTAACTATCTTGCTGACATATGTAAGAAGCTGATAATATTAAATATAGGTGAGACAAGCTTTGATAAGAGGAGCGATATATTTATCAGAGAAAATATCTCTTCAGCTCTGGAGAGGATTATGGAGTATATATGAACAGTTATAATGAGTTTGCCGAGGTTTATGACCTATTTATGGAGGATGTGGATTACGGTTCCTGGTGTGAATATATAGAGGAGATTTTTGAAGCATATGGGATCAAACCCCGGAGAATACTGGAGACTGCCTGTGGTACCGGTAATATAACCATCCCGATGTCCGTAAAGGGATATGAGATATGGGGACTTGATCAATCCTATGAAATGCTGGCCATCGCTGAAAGCAAGGCAAGAACATTGAGACAGAGAATAAGGTTCCTTAACCAGGATATGACGCATATGAATTTGAAAGAAAAATATGAAGCCGTAATCTGTATGTGTGATGGTGTAAACTATATCCATAAGGATGAATATCTTGGGAGCTATTTTGATTCGGTCTGTAAAAATATGGAGAAAAATGGTGTTTTTATTTTTGATATAAGCAGCTATAATAAAATCCGTTATACTTTGGGAAACAATACCTTTCATGAAGAAAAAAATAATAGCCATTATATTTGGAATAATAATTTTGATGAGACTTCTGATATCATAGAAATGGATTTGATTTTTTTTGTACCGCAAGGAGACTTATACAGGAAATTTGAAGAACAACATGTGCAAAAAGCACATAAATGTGAGCATTTATATGAGTTGCTGGAAAAAGCGGGCTTTGAGGACATCAGGATTTTCGAGGGCTTCAGCTTTAACAAGCCCGACGAAAACAGCGACAGAATATTTTTCGCCGCAAGAAAAGGATAATAATAGATTAGAGATGCGAGATACGAGATTCGAGGTTGAAAGAAGGGCTTCGCACGAGGCGCGAGGCACGAAGCACGAGGCAAAAACATATAAAGAATAAAAAATACCGATAAAGATAATTTACTGGAGGAAAAATATGAATGATTATATAATCAGAGGAACAAGTACAGACGAGAGCATAAGGTTTTTCAGCTGCATCACAACAGGAATGGTGGAGGAAGCAAGGAGGATCCATAATTGCAGCCCTGTTTCAATTGCGGCTTTAGGCAGGATGCTGACTGCAGGAAGCATGATGGGTATTATGCTGAAGTCGGATAAGGATACCCTGACCTTGCAGATCAACGGAAAAGGACCTGCCGGAAATATAGTGGTGGTATCCGATAATACAGGTAATGTGAGAGGATATATAAACAATCCCAATGTGGAATTGATGCACAGGGAAGACGGTAAGCTTGATGTGGGGAGAGCAGTGGGAGTAGACGGAGTGGTTACTGTGATAAAGGACCTGGGCATGAAGGAGCCGTATATGGGGCAGATACCCATCATAAGCGGGGAGATCGGGGATGATATATCCTCGTACTTTGCAACCTCGGAGCAGACACCCACAGCAGTGGGTCTTGGTGTTCTGGTAGAGGTTGACGGTCATGTGGCTGCTTCAGGAGGCTTTATCATACAGCTGATGCCGGAGGCAAACGAAGCTGTGATCGGAAAGCTTGAAGAAAGGCTCGGAAAAATTCGCTCTGTAACTGAAATGATTAGCTCAGGCCTGGATGCTGAAGGAATGATCAGGAGCATCCTGGGTGATATTGAGATCAGGGTGTATGAGGAAAAGCAAGTCGGATACCGGTGCAACTGCAGTAAGGAAAGGCTGGAGAGAGCACTTATCAGCATAGGGAAAAAAGAACTGAATGAGATAATTGAGGAACAGGGAAATGCTGAACTGGTCTGCCATTTCTGCAACAGCAAGTATCATTTTGACAGGGATGAGCTGTCAAAGCTGCTGGAGAAAGCCACCCAATAAGCAAGAATAGGCAATAAGCTATTTTCATTGTATAAAAATAGAAAACAAGTATAAACTTAATATATAATACAGCTTCTGTGAAATTTATATTAGTATATAATGTAGTATACCAAAGCTTTTAAAAGAAAACCTGTGCAATAAAATGATAAATGTGAGAAACATAAAAATTCGAGTTTTGACTTTAAACTGCCTATAAGTTATACTAAGTAAGTCGCAAGTTTCAGCGGGGGCATAGCTCAGCTGGGAGAGCATCTGCCTTACAAGCAGAGGGTCATAGGTTCGAGCCCTATTGTCCCCACCAACTTTTTACATAGTACTTCGTAGGCAATTGACCTGCGTAGCACGGAGTAAAAAGACCAACATTCCTTAATTTACGCCGCAGCACCGCGGAGGCACTAAACGAGCAGAGCGGTGAAGCGTAGCATAAAGGAGAAACTTGTAATAATTAAAAGATGGCCCAGTAGTTCAGTTGGTTAGAATGCCAGCCTGTCACGCTGGAGGTCGACGGTTCGAGCCCGTTCTGGGTCGCCATCTTACCTGCCTTGGTAGCTCAGTCGGTAGAGCAGAGGACTGAAAATCCTCGTGTCGGTGGTTCGATTCCGCCCCAAGGCACCACTAAAAATGCGGGTTTAACTCAGTGGTAGAGTGTCACCTTGCCAAGGTGAAAGTCGCGAGTTCGAATCTCGTAACCCGCTCCATAATTGTTTATACGGCGACATAGCCAAGTGGTAAGGCAGAGGACTGCAAATCCTTTACTCCCCGGTTCAAATCCGGGTGTCGCCTCCATATATGTAATATCAGCTTATTGGATACAATAAGTTTTTTTGTTTTTTGTAAATATATACTTGAGGGTAGCAAAGGGGTCCTGTTGCGCGTTTCGCGTTTCGGGTTGCGGAGCTTTGAAGTAAACATTATATGCAAAGGTTTAGTAAATACAATAGAGGAGAATGTACATATGAGTTTTATAGGTACACCGTTTATTCCCGAGGGTAGGGTAAGTCTTGCGGTTGTGGATTACAGGATGAATCCTGCAATTTTAGACAAGCTTAATACAATGGGAATCGAATGTATCAAGACTGTTAAATGTAAAGAGCTATATGAAGCAGTCGACGGACATCCGGACATGCTTATGCTGCATATGGGCGAAGACAGAATAGTACTGGCCCCGAATGTATATGATCAAATGGCGCCGAGGCTTGAAAAAAAAGGATTTGCAGTGACAAAGGGTGCAACTTGGCTGGTTAGAAACTATCCAGGCAATATCGCATATAATGTATTGAGAATGGGAAATTTGGTTTTTCATAATGTCAAATACACTGATGCTGAAGTAGTAAGAATGCTGGAAAAGGAAAATGCAACCCTAATAAATGTCAGTCAGGGTTATACCAAATGCTCTGTATGTATACTCGACAGCAGGACGTTAATCACCTCGGACAGGAAAATTTCGATAACAGCAGAAAAATACGGGATAGAAAGCCTTTTGATCAAACCGGGAGGAATTGACCTGGAAGGGCTGAATTACGGATTCATCGGAGGCTCAAGCGGTTTATTGTCAAAAAATCAGATCGCTTTCACAGGGAGCATGGAAAGCATGGAAGACAGCAACAGGTTAAAGGAATATTTGAGCAGAAAAGGTTTTGAATCAACAGCCTTGTGTGAGAAAAGACCGGTGGATTACGGATCGATCATTCCATTAAAATGTCATTAAAATTTGAAACATTTACAAACCGTGTATTTAGATAACAACAACAGAATAAAAAAGTGAGCCACAGTCACATTTTATAAAGCATTACCTGCCAAATGGCTTTGAATACAAGAAATATTTGCGCAAATACTAAATATAACACTATACAATTATCGTGTTATATGTGAAAGACCATTCTTATTTAATTTCTTAAATTTTATTGGATGCCTTCATTTATATGAGGTTTCAAGCAGTATCCGATAAAGAAAGGAGTTGGACAAATGTTTCTTGTAGCTATAGGTGAATATGAACATGCTGAGATAATCAAGGCTGATATATACAGACATTTTGATGAAGCTAGAAAGAATGGCATTGACATTGTTTATGAGGACTACTATGTAAACAACGCGTTTTTTATAAGCTGTGGTATAAAGGATAATCTTCTTACCAGAATTACTGAAAAAAAATCTAATGAAGAATTCAAGATTATATTGTCTAAGGCTCTGACAGAAGTAATAATCGAGCATTATGAGATGAGGCTCCTTAGAAAAATCGCCAAAGCCAACTTCTTTTACCTGAATGACCGGGAAAGAGCAAGTGTTATGGACAATGCATGCAAGCTGTTAAGGGATGAGAGGCAGCCGCAGCCTGAGGGCTTTTACAGGGCAACCAGAAGAAACAGGATCATGAGAAGCATACTTGAATATCTGGATGCAGAGAATGAGTTTAATATAGAAGGTTTTATCAATTTCAGACTTAATTTGTATATAAACGAGTTGAACGAGACAATCGAAAGGGCTTTGGAGATTTTTGTGGCTGAAAGGGAATATAATGAATTTATCAAGCTTCTCAGGTATTTTGTTGAAATACAGGAATGCAAGATAGAAATCGTACACCTGTTTCAATCCAAAGATGGAAGATATTTAATATGCGATGAAAATGGAAACCGTATAAGCAGTGAGTATTTTGACGAGCTGAGGTCAGAGATGCTGGATGAAACCATCAACTACGATGACCTTTTAATCAGTACCCTGATAACGATTTCACCGAAACGGATAAATATCCATGATATTGAAAGCTTTAAGAACAAAGAATTGATCCAGACAATTATGAATGTATTTACTGAAAGAATTACAATATGCAGTGACCGTGAATTATGCGGCAGTAAGGTGGAGAGTAAGGAAACAAACAATTATAGTCTGTAATTGACAAATATGCTATAATGTATTAAACAAATGACAATCGGGGGACAGTTGAATGTATGAGGCTATTTTTCTTGTAATTGTAGGAGCAATCATTGGCTGGCTTACAAATGTACTTGCAATCAAAATGCTTTTCAGACCGATAAGACCCTTTAGGATACCCATTCTGAATATAACAATACAGGGGCTTATACCCAAAAGGAGACATGATATATCCAAGAGTATCGGAGAGGTTGTGGAGAAAGAGCTTATTTCTATCAATGAGATTTTTGACAGACTGGTAACTGAAGAAAACAAGCAGGAAGTCATATGTATAATAAAAGAAAAATTGCTCAAGGTAATTGATTATAAAATTCCTTCCATCATTCCGTTTTCAATAAAGAGCAAGATCATTGATTATTTTGAAGAGCAGATAAACAAAGACGCCATGACTATTCTTGACAGCTCCATTGATGGTATAATAAACAATACCTTACATAAAATCAAAATAGGCGAGATGGTGGAAGAGAAGATTGATGAGCTTGAGCTTGAGAACATGGAGAAGCTGATACTCAGCCTGACTTCAAGGGAATTGAAGTATATCGAACTGCTTGGAGGGCTTCTTGGCGGAATAATCGGATTGCTTCAGGCCGTTATAGTAAGAATTATGTAATTGACTTGCCATAATGAATAATGTATAATTTTAAGGAAATAATAGTGTTTAATTGCAGTGATGAGGACGAGTAATACAAATTCTTTCACAAGAGAGGGAGTGCCATAGGCTGGGAACATTCCTTGGAAGTTTGTTTGAAAACCACCTCTGAGCAGCAGGCTGAAATAGCTTAGGCTTTATTAAGCCGGGTCGTTGATTACGTTATAATCAAGAGTCCAAATCAGGGTGGAACCGCGGGAGCATCTCCCGCCCCTTTCGGGGCGGGAGTTTTTGTTTTTGCATTACAAAAAATACAGTGTTATGAAGGATTTCAAAATAAAAGCGAGGAGGAATATATGATGAAAGTAACTCTAAAGGACGGTTCGGTTAAGGAATATCAAAAAGGCACTACAATTGAAGAGATTGTTGCCTCTATCGGAAGCGGGCTTTTGAAAGCTGCTATGGCAGCAAAGCTGAACGGCCATGTAGTTGATTTGAGCACACCTGTAAATGAGGATAGCAGTCTGGAGATCCTGACTTTTGATGATGATGAGGGGAAATGGGCTTTAAGACATACTTCCTCCCATATACTTGCCCAGGCTGTAAAGAGGCTTTATCCCGGAGTAAAGCTTGCAATAGGTCCGGCTATTGACTCAGGCTTCTATTACGATATAGATTCTGATAAATCAATCTCCGAAGAGGATCTTGCCGCTATAGAGAAAGAAATGGAGAAGATCGTAAAAGAGGACTTGAAGCTTGAAAGATTTGAGCTTCCGAGAAAGGAAGCCCTTGAGATGATGAGCGGGCTTGGCGAAAGCTATAAGGTCGAGCTGATAAATGACCTTCCTGAGGATGCTGTAATATCCTTCTACAAACAGGGAGAATTTGTTGATCTGTGTGCAGGACCGCATGCTCCATCGACAGGAAAAGCAAAGGCGCTTAAGCTTCTGAATGTGGCAGGAGCATACTGGAGAGGCAGCGAGAAGAACAAGATGCTGCAAAGGATCTACGGTACTGCCTTTGTGAAGAAAAGTCAGCTGGATGAATATCTTAATATGCTGGAGGAAGCAAAAAAGAGAGATCACAGAAAACTCGGAAGAGAGCTTGACCTGTTCAGTATCCTTGAAGAGGGCCCGGGCTTTCCGTTTTTCCATCCCAAGGGGATGATCCTGAGAAATGTTCTGGAGGATTTCTGGAGAAAAGAACACAGGAAGAACGGATATCTGGAGGTCAAAACTCCGGTTATATTGAATGAAGAACTATGGCACAGGTCCGGTCATTGGGATAAGTATAAGGAAAACATGTACTTTACTAAAATAGATGATAGTGATTATGCAGTAAAACCCATGAATTGTCCAGGCGGTATGCTCATGTATGCCAGACAGATGCATAGCTACAGAGAGCTTCCAATAAGAATGGGAGAACTGGGACTTGTTCACAGACACGAGCTGGCAGGAGCCTTACACGGTCTTATGCGTGTAAGATGCTTTACACAGGATGATGCACACATATTCATGATGCCGTCACAGATAAAGGAAGAAATCATAGGCGTCGCTAAGATGATCGATTCCTTCTACAGTCTGTTCGGCTTCCAGTATCATATGGAACTTTCCACAAGGCCGGAAAAATTCATAGGGACAATTGAGTCATGGGATATGGCAACGGAGGCATTGAGAGATGCACTGGATTCACTGGGCAAGCCTTATAAGATAAACGAGGGTGACGGTGCTTTCTACGGACCTAAAATCGACTTCCACCTGAAGGACAGTATCGGACGTACGTGGCAGTGCGGCACCATCCAGCTTGATATGCAGATGCCGGAGAGGTTTGACCTCACATATGTGGGTCCTGATGGCGAAAAGCACAGGCCGGCGATGATACACAGGGTCATTTTCGGTAGTATAGAAAGGTTCATAGCGATACTTACGGAGCATTATGCAGGTGCATTTCCGGTTTGGCTTGCTCCGGTACAGGTAATGATACTTCCTATATCGGAAAAGCAGCAGGATTATGCGGTAAAGCTCAGGGAAAAGTTTGAAAAGCTTGAGATCCGCGCTGAAGCAGACCTTAGAAACGAAAAGGTAGGATATAAGATAAGAGAAGCACAGCTTCAGAAGATACCTTATATGCTTGTTGTCGGAGATAAGGAAATGGAAGAGGATTCAGTGGCAGTCAGAGACAGGAAAGATGGGGATAAGGGAGTAATGAAGGTAGAGGATTTCCTGGCTCAGATCACTAATGAGATAAATAACAGAATAAGCAAATAAGAAATATTTTAAATGAAAAAGGGCAGATAAAATATTCCATTGTGATATTATTATCTGCCTTTGATTTTTTCAGGGTTTTAGGCTAAAATCATATTAATGGACATGCAGAAGAGATTTGGGGGGTGGAGACATGACTAAGAGGTATAAATTATATACAGTATTTTTTATATTTATAGTTATTGCCGCTGTCATGTTAAGCTCTGCAAATGGAATAACAGGCAGAGAATGGAATTTCCAAAAAGAAGCCAGCTCATACAATACAACAAAAAGGCTGGTGATAGGACGGGCTAACGATTCAGTCACACTGGATCCTGCGTGTACTAATGAAATGGGTTCCTTTAAGGTAACGGTAAATATACTGGAAACCCTGGTAAAGTGTGAAAAGGAGGGGGATCAGATTATCCCCTGCCTGTCAGAAAGCTGGAAGTCAAGCGAGGATGGACTGACGTGGATATTCAAGCTGCGTGAGGGCATCAGATTTCACGATGGCACAGTTCTTAATGCCGATGCTGTTGTCTTTAACTTTCATCGCTGGATGTACATAAATAATGAGTATCATGATGGCCCATTCTACTATTGGAATAGTGTTTTCGGCGGATTTCCCGGATATGTGAGCAGCGTGACGGCAGTATCCGAGTATTCTGTGGCAATAAAATTGAACAAGCCCTATGCACCGTTTCTAAATGCATTGGCCATGCCGGCATTCGGCATAGCAAGTCCGGAAGCCATTATAAAATATAAGGATGATTTGTATAAGCATCCGGTCGGAACAGGCCCTTTTATGCTGAAAAGCTGGGAAGCCAAAAAGAGCATAGTACTTGTGCGTAACGACAGGTATTGGAGAGAAACCGCCAAGCTTAATGAAGTGGAATTCAGGGTCATACCTTCAAGCAAGGACAGACTGGAGGAATTGAGGCAGGGCTCCATACATATTGCAGATCATCTCAGCCCGGAGGATATTGCCGGTATCAAGTATGATTCCAATCTGTACCTGCACATGAGACCAAGCTTTAATGTGGGCTATATTGCCATGAACAATGAAAAATATCCCTTTAACAAACGGGAGGTAAGGGTTGCAATCAACCATGCCATTGACAAGGAAAAGCTCATCAATGATGTGTTTGATAATATGGCAAAGCCTGCGAACACATTTATACCGCCTTACCTTTGGGGATATAACGAGAATCTTGAGCCATACGAATATGATATTGAAAAATCAAAGCAGCTGCTGAAAGCTGCGGGATTTGCCAGTGGTTTAAAAACAACTCTGTGGGTGATGGATGCAACCAGGGACTACTTCCCAAAACCAATGCAGGCAGCCCAGTTCATAAAAGAGAACCTGGAAAAGGTCAATATAGATGTAGAAATAAAGGTTTTCAACTGGGATGACTATCTTTCCAAGATACATAGTGGAGAGCATCAGATGGCTCTGATCGGCTGGACAGGGGATTATGCCGATCCGGACAATTTTCTTTACACTATGCTGGCTTCAGAGAATGCCAAACCGGGACTTGCCGGAAATTACTCCTTCTATAAGAGTAGAGAGGCCGATCAGCTTCTGGCACAGGCAAGACAGACTACCAACATGGTTTTCCGGAGGAGTCTCTATAGAAGCCTGCAGGAGATAGTGAATTATGATGCTCCATCCGTACCTCTGGTACATACGATGCCAGTATTGGCGTCGCGGTTGTCTGTGAAGGGATATACGCCCCACATGACCGGAGTTGAGTCTCTGGAGGCTGTGGATATAGACATAGAACAATGAAAGGATTGAGGATACAAAATATGAAGCCGAAAATCTTTAGAGCTGTACTCCTGGCAGCCCTTATTTCAATGATCTTTTTTACTGATATGTCAATGGGAAGCAGAAACGGGACCAAGATATTTACTTTACCCGGACTGCCCCGTCCAATAGCCAGTGCACCAATTGTCATAACCTCTGCAGGACAAAGCACCGATACATATATAATACGGGATATCTCAAACCAATTAATGATCAGGAGCTTTTTCATGCCTCAGGCAGAAGCTGCGGAGTTGGAGGATATAAAATCAATAGTGTTCGTAGTAGGCTACAGCTCTTTGGGCATGAAGCTTCAGAATATGAGTTATGAGGAAGAAAATGCACGTATCGGAAAACTTCTCAAGGAAGCGGAGGAAAATGGCCTGACGGTTCTGACTGTTGCTTTGGGAGAAGATCATTCCTACGACAGGAAGACGGAGGAGCTCCTGAGGCTTGTCGGAGGTAGCTCCGATTATCTGATCGGCCTGCGGGAATCGAACAATGAGAGTACTCTTATCGAACTGGCAAAGGAAAGAGATATACCCATGACATTAGTTGGAGGGATAAGAGAAATATCCGGACCTTTTGCTTCAGCTTTCCGATAATGATTATTGGAAGAGGTCATATTATGACAACATTAAAGCTGAAAATGAGTGAAACAAAATATCTGAGGATATATGTGGCGGTTGGTATTATGCTGATCTGTCTCGGTTTGTTGTTTCCTTTTTCTACGCAGCCTGTCTGGTTCAACATAATCCTGAAGATAAGGGAAGCAATAAATAAAGGGGACAGCGGACACCTTATACTGGCATCGGCTGTGATCAATTCCCTGTACGCTATACAAAGCACCTTCATTTTTATGGGAACAATGCTTGTTATATTTCATTCGGAAATTAAGTACAGGTTAAAGCACTTTGACATATTCCTTGTCTCGCTTACTGCTATTATTTTTTTACATTGGACAAACTCTGCTTTGTTTGAACTGCCATGGGAGCCTGTGTCTACAATATCGGCTCTACTCATAACGCTGTTTCTTTTTGAAAAATTATTTGGCGAAACAAACAGCTTTATTCAGGTTTTTATAGTATCAATACAGGTATTCTTCGCATTCCACTGGTTGAATATAATGCCGCTTTTTTCTGCATACCAGTTCGGGAAAAGTGATTTGCATTACAGTATAAAAATTGCAGGTATGTATCTGGATGCTGCTGCAGTTCTTAATTTCAGCGGATTTGCGTTCTTCCTGCCTTTTATAATATCAGCTTTTATTACAGCGACACTTTTTATAAGCTACTCCCGGAACATACATATGGTAAGAGAGAATTATAAAAAGGAAAGTGAAATCAGGAATATGAAGATAAAGGCTCTTGAGAACCGTGTATATCAGGAGGTAAAGTCCCTGGTTCACGACTTGAAGACGCCGCTGGTTACCATACGGGGATTGAATTCACTGATTGTTTCTGCCAACGGTCAGGGGAAACTGGAGGAGTACAGCGACCGTATTGAAAACTCTGTCAGCAAAATGAGTGAAATGATCTCAAGCTTTCTTTATGAGTCTTCGCGGCAGAAGCTGAAGGCTTCCGAACTTATAAGCTATATAAGGGCACAGCTGCCGCTGGAGGATGAGGAGATAAAATTCACCTTCAGCATTATCGAAGAGCTTCCTGACATATATGTAAACAAAATAAGAATTGCCCGGGCTGTTATAAATATATTGGAAAATGCTATCGTTGTGCCTTGCAGGAATCCGCATAAGCTTATAAATGTAGTTGTGAAGCCTGCTGATAAGGGGATAAATATTATAATTCAGGATAACGGCATAGGTATAAGGGAGTCAGACCTCGGCAGGATTTGGGAGGCAGGTTATTCGACTAATAATACCTCCGGTCTGGGACTGCCCTTCGCGAAAAGTATCATTGAGGATAATGAAGGGGCAATTGGAATTGAAAGCCGGGTTGATGTCGGAACGAAGGCAACTATTTTCCTTCCGGCCTTTGACTCAGGTAAGGAATAAAATCATTGATCTTATATATATGAGGTGATTTAATTGAAAAAAATGACTACACCCAAAATTGTAATAATAGATGATGAACCTGATATTCTTTATACCATTAATGAGATATGCCTGCATGGAGGCTGGGAAGCTGTAACCGTCACAAACGGCAGGCAGGGCTATGAGCTATGCAAGATACACAAGCCGAACCTGGCCATTGTTGATTATCATATGCCGGATTGGGATGGGCTTACGACGGTGAAAAAAATCCGTCAGCTGGATAATGCCGTATCCATACTGGTACTTACTGTTGACGAAAGGCAGGAAACCGCTGAGAAATTTATTGCTTCAGGTGCAACGGATTTTGCAATAAAACCGATAAAATCACCTGATCTGATTTCCCGCATAAAGATGAATCTGAGAATAAATGAGATCCAGCAAAAATATATTGAAGAAAAGCATCAGGTTTATATTGACAAGGGAATCAGTCCCGCCACCCTGAGCATTATCTGTGAATACCTGAGGGAGCAGAGCGAGGGTGTTACGATAGATGATATTACAAATGGACTTAACCTTGCATATCAGACGGTGCATAGATATGTGCAGTATTTACTTGAGGAGAGAAAGATAGAGATCATCCCCATCTATGGACAGATCGGCAGGCCTAAAAATAAGTACAGGTTAATCTGAAAAAAACTTCAGAGAAATATGTTATAAAAATAGGAATAATCGGATAATTCACGTAATTAGATAATATGTTATTATGTATGGATTAGTATCTGGAAGGCTGAGCTTTCCAGTCTAATAAATAAACTAAATAAGTGGAGGGGAAAAAATGAAAAAGGTATTAGCTCTTGTTTTGGCAGTTGTAATGCTGTTAAGCCTTGCAGCCTGCGCAAAACCAGCAGAACCAGCAGCACCAGCTGCAGCAGAACCAGCAGCCGCAGCAGAACCGGCAGCAAAGAATTTCAAAGTAGCTATCTACACAAACACAGTATCCCAGAATGAAGAAGAATTCAGATCTGGTGAAATTGCTGTAAAGAAATACGGCGCAGACAAAATAGTCACTCAGACAATGCCTGATAACTTCATGAAGGAACAGGAAGTTTTCATATCCAACGGTTTGGCATTGGCTTCAGATCCGGAAGTTATGGCTCTTGTAGTAAATCAGGGTGTTCAGGGCACAGCCGCCATGTTTGAAAAGATCAGGGAACAGAGACCTGACATGCTGCTGATAGCTGTTACTCCTGCTGAAACCGACGTAATAGGCAGCAAAGCAGACATACTTCTCCAGCCTGATGAACTTGCAATGGGCTACACAATTCCAGCACAGGCTCAGAAGCTTGGCGCAAAGAATTTCGTTCATTATTCATTCCCAAGACACATGTCATATCCGCTTCTCGCTCAGAGAAGAGATATATTCAAGACCGAATGCGAAAAGCTCGGTATTAATTTTGTTGATGCAACAGCTCCGGACCCGACAGGGGATGCAGGTATACCGGGAGCACAGCAGTTCATACTTGAAGACGTTCCAAGAAAAGTTAAAGAGCTTGGCAAAGACACTAATTTCTTCAGCACAAACTGCGCAATGCAGGAGCCCCTTATAAAGGCTTCACTTGAGAGCGGCGCCATAGATGCACAGCAGTGCTGCCCGAGCCCATATCATGGATATCCGGGAGCACTTGGACTTCAGATACCTGAAGACAAGGCCGGAGACGTTGCTTACCTTATCGAGCAGATTAAGACAAAGATAGCTGAAAAGAACGGCACAGGAAGATTCTCAACATGGCCGGTACCATTCAGCATGATGTCCACAGCTGCAGCAGTTGATTATGCAATGCAGTATGCTGAAGGCAAAATAGGAAAGAACGATGCTGAAGCATTAAAGACTGCTTACAAAAATGCTTCAGGCGGATATGATATACAGTTCAGCAATTATGACAATCAGGATAACTTCTATCTGTTGCTTTGTGACTATATAACGTTCTAATATAGCAAGACATACCATAATATATGTAGGGTTGCCGGACTTCCGGCAACCTTATATATAGTACAGGAGTATTCCCTTGAAGGAGGATTCAAATGGAAGAAAAGATTGTACTGAAATTAAGCAATATTGAAAAAGAATATTTCGGCAATAAAGTTCTGAAGGGTGTTAATCTAAAGGTCAGAGCAGGAGAGATACATGCTCTGGTCGGAGAGAACGGTGCGGGAAAATCGACGCTGATGAATATTATTTTTGGGATGCCGGTCATACATAGTACCGGTGGCTTTAACGGAGAGATTGAATTTGACGGAAACAAGGCTGAGATTAAATCACCGAAGGATGCCATGGATCTGGGAATAGGCATGGTACATCAGGAATTTATGCTGCTGCCGGGTTTTACTATTACAGAGAACATAAAACTGAACAGGGAAATTACAAAGCACAATGCTTTGAGCAAGATACTTGGTCCCAGTCTGAAATCACTGGATGTTGATGCAATGAGAAAGGATTCTCAAAAAGCATTGGCACAGTTGGGGATGAATGTTGATGATTGGCTGCCGATAGCAGGTCTTCCGGTAGGATATATGCAGTTTGTTGAGATTGCCAGGGAAATAGACAAGGAAAATATGAAGCTTCTGGTATTTGATGAGCCTACTGCAGTTCTTACGGAAAGTGAAGCCGATAAGCTGCTGGATGCTATGAAAAAGCTTGCCGGACAGGGTATAGCCATTCTTTTCATAACTCACAGACTGGATGAGGTACTGGCTGTTGCTGACAATATAACTGTCTTAAGGGACGGGGAACAGGTAGGGGCTTTGACTCATGAGGATGCTACCGTAGAAAAGATAGCGCAGCTGATGGTTGGCAGAAAGGTTGATAGAATTGAGCATGAGATAATGCAGCAGAATGAATCTGATGAAATCATTATGTCAATAAAAAACCTAAAAGTAGATATGCCGGGAGAAATTGTTAAGGATATAAGCTTTGAAATAAAAAAAGGTGAAATTCTGGGTATAGGCGGATTGGCAGGACAAGGAAAGATAGGGATTGCCAATGGTGTTATGGGTTTATACAGGGCTTCCGGTGATGTGTTGATGAATAATAAGACAATTGAGCTTAATAATCCTAAGAAAGCAATAGAGAACAAACTTGCTTTTGTTTCAGAAGACAGAAGAGGTGTAGGCTTGCTTCTGGATACTTCTATTGAAATGAATATAGTTATGACCAGCATGCAGATACAGGACAAGTACCTGAAGCCGCTGCTTGGAATGAAGTTCTTCTCTATGCAGGATTCTAAAGGTATAAGGGAATGGGGAAACAAGATGATCAAGGACCTTGACATAAGATGTACAGGGCCTACACAGTATACAAGAAGACTCAGCGGTGGAAACCAGCAGAAGGTATGCATTGCAAGAGCGCTTACGCTGGAACCGGAAATATTATTTGTATCCGAGCCTACAAGAGGTATTGATATTGGGGCAAAAAAACTTGTACTTGATTTACTCGTAAAATTAAATAGGGAGATGGGTATGACAATTGTAATGACATCCAGTGAACTGGGCGAATTGAGATCAATATGTGACAGGATAGCTATTGTATATGAAGGCAAGATTGAAGGCATCCTGAGCCCCAAGGCATCAGATGTTGATTTCGGCCTCATGATGGCAGGGGAATATAGTGCCCGTTCAAAGGAGGTTATTTAGATGAAAAGTACATGGAATAAGCTTATCAATAAGTATGGCTACCCAAAAGTTTTTATTGTAATTTTCCTTGTTATACTTATAGCAACAGCAATCATACAACAACAGGATATCCCAGGGCTTTTCAGGGATTCACTTGTCAGAATAGGAATGAACAGCGTTCTGGTACTGGCAATGGTACCCAGTATAGCCTCAGGTACGGGTCTTAATTTTGCGCTTTCAATAGGTATAATATGCGGCTTGCTTGCAGGTTGTATATCTATAGAAATGGATATGACAGGAATGTCGGCTTTTATGCTGGCAGTTCTAGTATCAATACCGATGTCTGCTATATCAGGATATCTGTACTCAAAACTCATCAACAAGGTTAAAGGTGATGAGATGACTATAGGTACATACATGGGATGGGCTATTGTTTTCCTCATGAGCATAGCCTGGCTGCTGCTTCCTTTCAAAAGCCCGGAGATGATATGGGCAATAGGCGGAAAGGGTCTGCGTCAGACCATTTCCCTTGCCGGAAGATATGATAAGATACTGGATAATTTTATGGATATAAAGCTGTTTGATATGAATATACCAGTTGGCACTCTTATTTTCTTTGGAATACTCTGCTTCCTGATGTGGCTGTTTATGAAATCCAAAACAGGTGCCGCAATGCTTGCTGCAGGTGATAACCCGAAATTTGCAGAGGCGTCAGGGATAAATGTTGACAAGCAGAGGACTGTAGGTATGGTAATATCAACAATACTAGGCGGTATAGGAATTCTTGTCTATGCACAGAGCTATGGTTTCTTCCAGCTATATCAGGGCCCACTGATGATGCCCTTTGTAGCGATTTCAGCAATTCTTCTTGGAGGAGCCAGCGCAAAAAAAGCATCAATATCCAATGTTATATCAGGTGTTATATTATTCCAAATGCTTTTGACGATATCCCTTCCTACTATCAATAAATTGATGCCTGAAGGTAATCTTTCAGAAGTAATCAGGATCATTGTTCAGAACGGTGTTATCCTATACGCTCTGACCAAGGTAGGAGGTAATGACTAATGAGTACACAAATGGAATTGAAAAACAAAAAGGAAAAGTCCTTTAATTTGTTGAATATCTTGGTCCAGAATTCTGTTCCCATAATGTTCATAATAATCTGCTTAGCAGGTGTATATGCTTCAAAACTTAATCTTAACTATGTAATAAACGAGTTGGTTCTGAGACTTGACAGAAATCTGCTTCTGGTACTTTCTCTGATTATACCGGTTATTGCAGGTATGGGCCTTAACTTTGCGCTGGTAATTGGTGCCATGGCGGGGCAAATCGCTCTGGTAGTCATTAAGCTTATGAATGTCGGCAGTATACCGGGACTTTTGCTTTCGTTGCTGATAGCCTTACCTTTCGCGCTTTTGTTCGGACTTGGAACAGGTAAGATATTGAACAAGACAAAAGGCCAGGAAATGATAACGAGCCTTATACTGGGCTACTTCGCAATGGGCTTATACCAGCTGGTATTCCTGCTATTTATGGGTACGATCATTCCTGTGAACAATCCTGAGATAATATTGCCTGGTGGCGTTGGACTTAAAAATGCCGTAGATCTCAAATTCATACAATACTCACTGGACAATATATGGAAGCTGAATATTTTCGGTATTAAAATTCCGATGGTTTCCATACTTATAATAATATTCTTCTGCTACTTTACAAGATTCATTGTAAAGACAAAGATGGGACAGGATTTCAGAGCCCTGGGACAGGATATACATATTGCCAAGGTCTCAGGTATAGATGTTGACAAGACAAGGCTTATTGCTATAACAATTTCTACAGTAATGGCGGCATGGGGTCAGATTATGTTCCTGCAAAATATAGGAACACTTCAGACATACAGCAGTCATGAGCAGGTTGGCATGTTTGCGGTTGCTGCTATTCTTGTAGGCGGAGCTACAGTAACAAAGGCTACGATAGGGCAGGCAATAATAGGTACAGTACTGTTCCACCTGCTGTTTATTGTTTCTCCTAATGCAGGCAAGAACCTGTTTGGAGACGCTCAGTTGGGAGAATTCTTCAGAGCCTTTGTGGCATATGGTGTTATCGCAATGTCTCTTGTACTCCATGCTTTCCAGAAGAGAGCAATGGCTAAGCAAAAGGCAGAGCAGGAATAAATAAAAAGGTTAATGAATGAGTGACAGCAGTTCAGTCTGCCGTCACTCATTTTACAATGATTAGTATTGTATATAATATAAAGTGAAAAGAATAATAGGTAGGTGATATATAATGAAATTGGACAAAAGAATCGACTCTATGAAGGATGAAATTATTAAGAGCACCAAGGAGCTTATACAGATTAGGAGCCTGGAGTCAAAACCGGAACCGGGCGCACCCTTTGGCAAAGAAGTACGTCAATGCTTGGACAGGGTACTGGAAATATGCAGCGGCCTTGGAATGAAGACAGAGAATTTTGATGGATACGCAGGTCATGCGGAATTTGGCGAAGGCGATGAGGTAGTAGGAATTCTGGTTCATGTTGACATAGTTCCTGAAGGCTCCGGCTGGTCTCACGATCCATACGGCGGAGAAGTTGCAGACGGCAAGATATTCGGCAGAGGCAGCAGCGATGATAAAGGGCCGGCAGTTGCTGCCATATATGGCCTGAAAGCTGTTATGGATTCTGGTGAAAAATTCAACAGAAGAGTCAGAATAATAGTAGGCTGTGATGAGGAAAGCGGACGCTGGGCATGTATGAAGCATTATTTTAAAAATGCAGAGATGCCTTTATGTGGTTTTTCACCCGATGCAGACTTTCCTATAATCAACAGTGAAATGGGTATACTAATATTTAATCTGCAGAAGGAATTTGAAAAAAATGAGGAATCCTGCTGCTGCGGCTTGAAGATAAAACGAATCCAGGGCGGAAACAAGGTCAATATGGTTCCGGACTACTGCGAATGCGAGCTTGAAATGAAGAAGGATTTTGCAGATAGAATCAAAAAGACGGTAGAATATTTGAAAGATAAAAAGAATGCCAGACTAGAGGCTGTAATTGACGGTGAGAAGTGCATCATAAAATCCTATGGAGTATCAGCCCATGGAAGTACACCAAGCAAGGGAACCAATGCAATAGCCCAGCTTATTTCCTGCCTCTGCAAGCTGCCTCTTTGTGTATCGGAACAGATAGCATACATAAACTTCCTGGATGAGCATATCGGAATGGAAACTGACGGCAGTTCCTTTGGTGTTGCAATGAGTGATGAAGTATCAGGGAAGCTGGTATTCAATCTGGGCACAATTGATGTTACTGAAGAAAAGGGCAGTGTGGGAATAAATATAAGATATCCTGTAACCAGGACAAAGAATGATGTATATGATATAATCAGGGAGAAAACCGCTGTTTCCGGTATAAGCCTTGTGGAAGGTGCGGCTAAGGATCCTCTCTACGTACCTGCGGACAACTTTATGATAAAGATACTGCAAAAGGTGTACGAGGATGTGACAGGTCAAAAGGCGGAACTGATATCCATAGGCGGAGGAACCTATGCAAGGGCAATAAAAAATGCTGTTGCCTTCGGTCCCTTGTTCCCGGGAAGAGAAGAAACTGCACACCAGAAGGATGAGTACATAGGGATTGAAGACCTGCTGATGAGCACAAAAATATATGCTGAGGCGATATATGAGTTGGTCAGGTAGGTATTCCTTAAGGGCTGGTTATGAGTTACGGGTTGCAAGTTACGCGATTTTTGCCGGTGCTTCGAAGCCCTTTTTGAATACTCGAAACGCGTAACGCACAACTAAAAATATTCCTTGACATTAAATAAGTACAATGGTAACATATATAAGCGACAGACAAATATGTGAAAGTCAACTAAATATATTGATATAAGCTTTTCAAAGGTTAAGAAGAAGTTCCACTTCTCACCTTACGATATTGTCAGTAAGGTTAAAGTCCAAAAGCGTGATTTTTATGGGCAGGTGGATATTTCTACCTGCTTTTGTATTATAAATGGAGGTGAATGGTTATAAGTAGTAACAAAGACTTGCAGATCAATGAAGAAATCAGAGACAGAGAATTGAGGATCATCGACGCCAATGGAGATCAGCTTGGTATAATGTCTTCCAGACAGGCTTTAGAGCTTGCATCAGAAAGACAGCTTGATCTTGTCAAAATCGCACCTCAGGCAAAACCGCCTGTGTGCAGGATTATGGATTACGGTAAATTCAAGTTTGAACAGAGTAAGAAGGAAAAGGAAGCGAGAAAGAATCAAAAGGTTATCAATATCAAGGAAATCCGCTTTTCACCTAAAATTGAAGACCATGACTTGAATTTCAAAGCAAAAAATGCTCAGAGGTTCCTGCAGGAGGGTGACAAGGTCAAGGTCACAATCAGGTTCAGAGGCAGGGAAGTGGATCACGTTGCCTTTGGAGAAAAAGCCTTGGGAAGATTTTATGATATTATAAAGGACGACTGCGTCGTTGAAAAACCTGCCAAGCTGGAAGGTAGAAACATGACGATGGTTTTGGCACCGAAGCAGTAAGCCGTTATACAGATTAAATACTACAATTCAAAATATGGATAGTACAGAAGGAGAGGATTTTTAATGCCTAAACAGAAGACCCACAGAGCATCAGCAAAAAGATTCAGCTTTACTAAAACAGGTAAAGTAAAGAGAGCATGCGCATATAAGCAGCATATTCTCACAAAGAAGAGCACAAAGCGCACAAGAAAACTTAGAAAAGGCGCTTATGCAAGTGCTACTGAAGCAAAAATGATAAGAAAATTAGTTCCATACAAATAATAGACAGGGAGGCAGCAGAAGATGGCAAGAGTAAAAAGAGCGTTAAACGCACATAAGAAACGTAGAAAAATATTGAAGCTGGCAAAAGGATATGTAGGCGCCAGAAGCAAAAAATATAGAATAGCCAATGAAACAGTTATAAGGGCTTTAAGGTTCGCATATATAGGAAGAAAGCTTAAAAAGAGAGACTACAGGAAGCTTTGGATAGCCAGAATAAATGCAGCAGCAAGAAACAACGGAATATCCTACAGCAGGCTCATAAACGGACTCAAGCTTTCAGGCATAGAAATAAACAGAAAAATGCTTTCAGAGCTTGCAATAAACGACGCAGCAGCATTTACAAAGCTTGTTGATACAGCAAAAGAGAAGCTTAACGCTTAGTTATATATTTTTTTCTTAAAGGCCGATAAGGTCTTTTTTTCTTTTCATGTCATATATAAATGCATTTTTGTAAAAATTAATAAGAGCTTGATTCTCTATATAACAGTGTTATAATTATATAGTTAATAGTAGATAGTTAATATTTAACAATACATAGGATACTACCCGGCGAGGTGATAAAAATAATTGAATTCAGTTTACTAAGAAGAAGATTGAAGGTTACACCAACGCAGATGATTGTTGTAGGTTTTGCAGCAATTATATTTATTGGTGCTTTACTTCTAAACATGCCAATGGCATCAAAAGACGGGCAGCCTGTAGGGTTTATTAATGCGGTTTTTACGTCAACATCTGCGGTGTGTGTTACAGGTCTTGTTGTGGTTGATACCGGTACTTATTGGACGGTATTCGGCCAGGTTGTGATCTTGTTTCTAATACAGATTGGCGGTCTCGGTTTTATGACAATGTCCACACTTCTGTCTCTTTTATTGGGAAGAAGAATAACCTTAAGAGAAAGGTTGCTGATACAGGAATCTTTGAACCGGTTTGATCTTGAAGGATTGGTAAGGCTTACCAAGAATATCATTATAGCAACCTTTGCAATAGAAATTATAGGAGCGGTATTTTTCTTACTTGTTTTTATACCGGATTATGGTCTGAAAAAGGGAATAGCCTTTGGTGTATTCCATTCAATATCTGCCTTCTGCAATGCGGGATTTGATTTGCTTGGAGACTTTAGAAGCTTTACGCCTTATGCAAACAATTTCATTCTCAATACCAATGCAATGCTTTTAATTGTAACAGGTGGTCTTGGCTTCTCGGTATGGATGGATATTTACAGAGCAATAAAGGAAAGAAGTCTCAGAAATATCACACTTCACGGCAAGGTGGTTCTGTCGGCGACATTCATACTTATCATCATTGGTGCGGTATTTGTGTTTATTTTAGAAATAAACAATCCGGATACTATAAAGAATTTGCCTCTTTCCGGGAAAGTGATGGCATCCTTCTTTCACTCCGTAACACCAAGAACTGCTGGTTTTAATACCTTGGATACCGGAGCATTGAGCTTGCCTACGAAGTTTATGACTATAATTATGATGTTTATCGGCGGCTCCCCGGGTTCTACAGCCGGCGGTATTAAGACAGCCACAGCTGCAATTCTTTTCCTGACTGTATTGGCTGTAATAAAAGGAAAAGAGGACACGGAGGTGTTTAAAAGACATTTGCCGAAGTATTTGGTTTACAGAGCAATGGCTGTGGTTGCAGTAAGCCTGAGTCTGGTAGTAATTGTGACCATGGTTTTGTCCATAACAGAAAGAGCGGATTTCATGACTCTGTTTTTTGAAGCTACATCAGCTTTTGGTACGGTTGGGCTTTCATTAGGGATTACCCCTAATCTGAGTTTATTAGGGAGAATAATAATCAGTATTACAATGTTTGCGGGAAGGGTAGGACCTTTAACCCTTATATTAGCTTTAGCTCAGAGGGCAAGTAAGAATAAGGGAAGCATGAAATATCCGGAAGATAGGATAATGGTTGGTTAAGTGAAAGGGGAATCAGAATGAAACAATTTGTTGTTATAGGTATAGGAAGATTTGGAAAAGCCGTGGCCGAGAGGTTGTACGCATTAGGCCATGAGGTTCTGGCAATAGATACCGAAGAGGATGTAATACAGAAAATATCTGACAAGGTGACTCACGCAGTTTCTGCTGATGCAACAGATGAAAGTGTATTAAAGTCATTGGGTGTAAGAAATTTTGATGTAGGTGTTGTTGCAATAGGTTCCGATATACAATCCAGTATTATTGTAACCCTCATGCTTAAAGAGCTGGGTGTTGAGTATGTTGTTGCAAAGGCTCAGAATGAACTTCATGCAAAGGTGCTGTTGAAAATCGGGGCTGACAGGGTAGTATTTCCTGAAAGAGATATGGGAGAACGAGTAGCTCATAACCTTATCGCGACAAATATACTGGAATATATTGAGCTGTCGCCGGAGCACAGCATTATAGAATTTGCAATATTGCCAAGCTGGATAGGAAGGGATCTCAGAGACCTGAATCTGAGAGCAAAATTCGGCGTTACTGTAGTTGCCATAAGGAACAGGAATGATGACAGCATAAATATATCTCCAAAAGCCGATTTGGAAATCAGGGAAGGAGACATACTTATCGTCATCGGTGATAATGATGACCTGAAAAAATTGGAGAGGAAAACAGAATAGGCGTTATGAATGAAGTGATAAAAAGCAGCTCCAATAAGATAATAAAATACATTAAATCCTTTCATATGAAGAAGTTCAGGGATGAATACGACAAGTTCCTGATTGAAGGTGAAAAGCTCCTGAAAGAAGCGCTGGATTACAATGCATCCTTATCTTTGGTACTGGTAAGTCAAAGCTTTGCAGAGCAGAGTAAGTATAACGAGTATGAAGCTGCCTTCAATAAAAACGGCATTCCTATGCATATTGCTGAAGACAGGGTATTCAAGGAAGCCGGTGAAACTGATACGCCCCAGGGTATAGTTGCTGTTGCCGGAAAGCTGAAGCATGACCTTGACAGTATCATTTTAAAAGATGAGCTGTGCATAGTGCTGCTTCATGAAGTAAGGGATCCGGGAAATGCAGGAACAATAATAAGAACTGCAGATGCCTGTGGAATCGATGCTGTGCTGTTGTCAAAAGATAGTGTGGACTTATACAATGGAAAGACTATAAGAGCAACCATGGGCTCTTTGTTCCACATCCCGGTTATTCAGAATATGGATACTGCAGAGACTGTTATGAGGCTGAAGGGCAGAAATATCATGACGGTAGGCGCAGACCCCCACAGCAGTGAAAGCTGTATTACCCTCCCTGACTATAAAAGGTCGGCAATTATAATAGGGAATGAATCTCAGGGAATAGGGAATGAAATTAAAGAACTCCTTGATACCAATGTAAAAATACCAATGCCGGGGCATGCGGAATCCCTTAACGCAGGTATTGCGGCATCCATATTGATGTACGAGTTTTCGATAAGGAAGAAACATGCAGAATAACCGACATGTTTCTTTTTTTACGTTAAATATTTATAAAAGAAGGAAAAAAATAGTATATATAGAAATATTTAATAAAAATAAATACATATTTGGAGTGGTATGATGATTTATAAAACTAATACCTGCGCTTTGTACGGAATCGAAGGACATGTGATAGAGGTTGAAACCGACCTGTCTTTAGGGCTGCCCGGCTTTGACATTGTTGGACTACCGGATACGGCAGTAAAAGAATCCAGGGAAAGGGTAAGGGCTGCGATAAAGAATTCGGGGTTTCAGTTTCCTCAGAAAAGGATAACTATAAATCTTGCTCCGGCAGACATCAGGAAGGAAGGTTCAATATTTGACCTGGCAATTGCTGCCGGAATACTGAAAGCATCAATGTTCATAATTAATGAGGAATTTGAAAGCTTTGCCTTTTTGGGCGAATTATCTCTGGATGGTACCGTGAAGGGCATAAAGGGAGTGCTGCCTATGTGTCTTTCCTTGAAGCAAAACGGATTCAGAAGGTTGGTACTGGCTAAGGATAATGCAGACGAGGCGGCGTTGGTAAATGATATGGAGATATATCCGGTGGAAAGCATACTGGACATGGTGGAATTCCTGAATGGTAAAAAGGTTATACTATCCCATAAGGTGGATATTGAAGCCATACTTGATAATAATTCCGTTGAAGAGTATGATTTTGCAGATGTAAGAGGTCAGGACACGGCAAAAAGAGCTTTGGAAATTGCGGCTGCCGGTGCACACAACGTAATCATGCTTGGACCGCCAGGCTCCGGTAAAACAATGCTGGCAAGGAGACTTCCCTCGATACTGCCTGAAATGTCCTTTGAGGAAAGTCTTGAAGTAACCAAGATATACAGTATAGCTGGTCTGCTTAAAGACAAGCTCTGCCTGGTGAGGAAAAGACCTTTCAGGTCGCCTCATCACACAATGTCGGCCGCATCCCTGATTGGGGGCGGCAGAATACCCCACCCGGGGGAAGTGTCTTTATCACACTATGGTGTATTATTCCTTGACGAGATGCCTGAATTCCCTAAGAATGTGCTTGAGGTACTGAGGCAGCCCCTGGAGGATGAGTGTGTCACCATATCCAGGGTGAACGGGACAATTACATATCCTGCAAAATTCATACTGGTAAGCTCGATCAATCCATGTCCCTGCGGCTTCTACGGGGATGAATCAGGAAAGTGCTCCTGCAGTCCGCTCCAGATAAAAAATTATCTTGGCAGAATATCAGGTCCGCTTATGGACAGGATAGATTTACACATAGAAGTACCTTCAGTAAATTTTAATGATATATCGGGAAGCTCCCGGGGAGAAAGCTCCGGAAGTATAAAAAAGAGGATAAACAAGGCAAGAAAGCTTCAGCTTCAAAGATATGAAAATGAAGGTATTTATTTCAATTCACAGTTAAAACCGAAGCAGATGACAGTATACTGCGCCATAGGAAAGAAGGAAAAAGAGCTTCTGAAGAATGCCTTTGAAAGGTTCAACCTCAGTGCAAGAGCATACAACAGGATACTGAAGGTGGCAAGGACCATAGCCGACCTGGAGGGCTGCGACGATATAAAGCTGGACCACCTGGCAGAAGCAATACAGCATAGAAGTTTGGACAGGAAATATACATTATAGATACGAGATACGAGATGCGAGATGCGAGATACGAGGAAAGTTCGGGTATTCCTCACAGGTCCAGGGACGGGTAACACGGATCACACGGCTCTTTTACACGGAGGGATACGGAAATTTTTATATTTATGGAGATGGGATAATGGGCAATAATGAAGAAAGGGATATATTTTCAGTTATCGGTAAGCTGCCTCGCTACAGCAAGCTGCTTATAAAGCTGTATAAAAGCGATGGGATCCGCAGGAGGCATAAAGTGCTGCTTTCCATGGGTATCGCTTACAGCTTGTCTCCCATAGAGCTTATACCAGGAATAATACCTGTGGCAGGACAGCTGGACAATCTTTTGGTTATGCTTCACTGCCTGGAAAAAGTAATTGAAGCTTCAGACAGGCAAATTACGGGGAAATATCTGGAGGAGTCAGGCATATCATTAGATGAGATAAAGGAGGATATAAAGCTCACAGGGGATACTTTACAATCCATAGGGAAAGGTACTGTCAAGGTAATTTCAAACACAGTGAAATTTGCAGGCTACTCAGTACTGTACGGGATAAGAAAACTGAGAAGAAAAGATCCGTTTTAAGGTAAAACTAAAAACCGGTAGAAATATCTACCGGTTGTAAATAGGAGGGGGAAGAATTAATTACTTTTGTCATCCTTGCTGATTTTATTATATCAAAACTTTATTACAAAGTTGTTATCATAGTGTAACAATTTAATGAAGATTGTAACAAAATTGTATCCATTACCTACCATAAAGCATGTAATGGAAAGGGGATTATATGGAAGACAAAAAATATTGGATATGGCTGTCCTCGCTTCCGGGAGTAGGAAGCAAAAGCTGTCTCAATCTCATCAGGCATTTTGGTTCTGCTGAAAATGTATATCAGTGCTCTTGCAGTGAGCTTCTGGAAACGGGAATAATAAATGCACAGACTGCTAAGACGGTATCTTTGCATAGAAATCTTGAAAATGCTAATGATTATTTAAGAACAGTGAAAGAAAATGGTATAAAAGTTTATACTATACTTGATAATGAGTATCCTGATAATCTGAAAAACATATATGATCCGCCTCCTGTGCTGTATGTCAAGGGAGAGCTTAAGGAAAGCGACTCTCTCGCAGTTGGAATAGTCGGCTCAAGAAAAGCAAGTGATTACGGGCTGAGGATGGCAAAAAGAATTGCGGCGCGTCTTGCAGAATTAGAAATTACAATAGTAAGCGGAATGGCATTGGGAATTGATTCTGCTGCACATAGAGGGGCCGTCTCGGTAAATGGAAGGACGATTGCCGTATTTGCCTGTGGACTCAAGCATGTCTATCCTATGACCAACTATCAGTTAAGTCAGGAAATTCAGAAATGCGGCGCTTTGATTTCTGAGTACCCCTTTGACAGGGAGGCTTTTCCGCAGCAATTCCCGGCAAGAAACAGGATTATTAGCGGAATGTCCTTAGGAGTAATAGTAGTAGAAGCCGGAGAGAAAAGCGGTTCCCTGATCACCGCCGATTTTGCCCTGGAGCAGGGAAGAGAAGTCTTTGCCGTTCCAGGAAATATCAGCTCGCCAAACAGCAAGGGTACGAATACATTGATTAAGAACGGTGCAAAGCTTGTAAGCGAACTTGAAGATATAATTGAAGAGCTGAATCTGAATCTGACATACAAGGGAAAAAGTGATGCGGATAATTGTGGGAGGTCTGACATAAGTGCGGAAGAAGAGCGTATACTAGCATATCTGAAAAAAATGGGGGGAGACAAGGATGAAATTGCAGCTGCAACGGAGCTTCAGCCGGGAAAGGTCATGGCTGCTCTGACGAAGCTGGAAATAAAGGGATTAATTCAGCAGATTGGTGGAAATTACCTTTTAATTTGATTTTTTTCTATATTCTGTTATAATATGATTTGAATTTTTAAAATGGGGTGAATTATTTGAAAACATCTTTGGTAATTGTTGAGTCACCTGCTAAAGTAAAAACTATAAAGAAGTTTTTAAGCTCAAGCTATAAGGTTGAGGCATCCATGGGGCATATCAGGGATTTGCCCAAAAGTCAGTTGGGTATTGATATAGAGAAGAATTTTGAACCCAAATATATTACTATAAGGGGCAAGGGTGAGATTACCGAGAAGCTTCGCAAGGAAGCCAAGAACTGTGACAGGATATTTCTTGCAACCGACCCTGACAGGGAGGGGGAGGCTATTTCCTGGCATCTGGCGAACATACTCAATCTTGACATGAAGAACGTTTCGAGGATTGAATTTAATGAAATAACAAAGACTGCTGTCATTACTGCACTGAAGAATCCGAGAAAGCTTAATTTTAACGTGATTGACGCACAGCAGGCGAGAAGAGTGCTTGACAGGCTGGTAGGCTACAAGATCAGTCCGCTGCTGTGGAAAAAGGTGAAGAAGGGCCTTAGTGCCGGCAGAGTACAATCAGTTGCTTTAAGGATGATATGCGACAGGGAAAATGAAATAAGAGCCTTCGTTCCAAAGGAATACTGGTCCCTTGTAGCAAAGCTCAATGATCCTGATACCAAAAAGAATTTTGACGCCAAGTTTTACGGAACTGAAAATGAAAAACAGGAAATATCCGGTGAGGACGAAATGAACAGAGTGCTTGAGGCGCTTAAAGGCGCAAAGTATACTGTTAAGAAAATAAAAAAGGGAGAGAAGAGAAGAAATGCTCCCAATCCTTTTATAACCAGTACTCTTCAGCAGGAGGCATACAGGAAGCTGGGCTTTACGACCAAGAAAACAATGATGGTGGCACAGCAGCTGTATGAAGGAGTCGATATAAAGGGTGAAGGCACCCTCGGACTTGTTACGTATATAAGAACAGATTCAGTAAGAATCTCTGATGAAGCAAAAAAAGATGCCGCCCAATATATTACTGAAAAATACGGTAAGAACTACCTTGGAGCTGATGTAAAACAGAATAAGTCAGGTAAAAAGGTTCAGGATGCCCACGAAGCCATTAGGCCGTCTTCTATAGGCAGGGAGCCTGAGAATATTAAGGAATCCCTTGATAAGGATCAATACAGGCTTTATAAGCTGATATGGGAAAGGTTTGTAGCAAGCCAGATGCAGGCTGCCGTATTTGATACGGTTACGGCGGATATTGAAGCCAATGGATATATTTTCAAGGCCTATGGAAGCATCATGAAATTTGCAGGCTTCATGAGCATCTACAAGGAGGGCGGAGATGATAAGGATGAGGAGGAAATAACTCTTCCGAATCTTTCAGAAGGGCAGACGGTTAAGCTCAAGAAGCTGGATCACAAACAGCACTTTACTGAGCCTCCTCTGAGATATACAGAAGCGACACTTGTCAAAGCTCTGGAAGAGAAGGGTATAGGAAGGCCGAGCACATATGCCCCGATAATTTCCACGGTACTTGCCAGAGGTTATGTAATAAGGGAGAAGAAGTTCCTTACACCGACCGACCTGGGTGAAAAAGTGACAGGGATCATGAAGGAATTCTTTACAGATATTGTTGATGTAGAATTCACTGCAAATATGGAGAACAAGCTGGATGAGATAGAAGAGGGCGAAAAGGACTGGGTACAGGTGATAAAGGAATTCTATATGCCCTTTGAGAAAACTCTGAGCAGCGCAGAAGAAAAAGTAGGAAAAATTGAGATACAGGATGAAGTAAGCGATGTGATCTGCGAGCTGTGCGGAAGGAATATGGTATACAAACAGGGCCGGTTCGGCAAGTTCCTGGCCTGTCCGGGCTTCCCCCAGTGCAGAAATACGAAAGCAATAGTAGAGAGCACAGGTATCGGCTGCCCCCAGTGTTCAGGAGAGCTTATTGCCCGTAAAACAAAAAAGGGCAGGAAGTTTTATGGCTGCAACAAGTATCCGGAATGCAGCTTTGTCACCTGGGATGAGCCGATTGCGGAAAAATGCCCGAAATGCGGCAGTCTGATGGTGAAAAAGTATACCAAAAAGGGCAACGAGCATAAATGCACTAATGAAGCCTGTGGTTTTAAAAAAGGCTCTGAATGATATTATTAAGGAAGTTTTTTTTGTAACATGCGGGGATAAGAAGGTGGAATAGATTTGAAGGATCATGTGATAGTTATCGGCGCAGGGTTGGCCGGCAGTGAGGCAGCATGGCAGCTTGCCCGGAGGGGCATAAGGGTCAGGCTGTATGAGATGAGGCCGGTGAACAATACGCCGGCTCATCATACAGACAAGTTTGGAGAACTGGTATGCAGCAATTCACTCCGTTCCAATCAGCTTGAAAATGCAGTAGGGCTTTTGAAGGAAGAAATGCGCAGGCTCGGTTCACTTATAATGGAATGTGCCGATAGTAAAGCGCTGCCGGCAGGTGGCGCGCTGGCTGTAGACAGGGAAGGTTTTTCCCAGGAAATAACTGACAGGCTAACAAATCATCCGGGGATAGAAATAGTGCGGGAAGAGATTACCGAGCTGCCTCAGGATGAACTTGTAATAGTTGCAACAGGTCCGCTTACTTCAGACAGGCTGTCTATTAGCATAAGCAGGATGATGGATAGCGAATATTTCTATTTCTACGATGCGGCAGCTCCGATCGTTACTTATGAATCGATAGATCATGACAAGGTATTCAAAGCATCGAGATATGATAAAGGAGACAGTGATTATATCAATTGTCCGATGACAGAGGAGGAGTACCTGTCATTTTACAAAGAGCTGGTAAATGCGGGGGTGGCACCGGTAAAATGTTTTGAGAAGGAAGTTGTATTTGAAGGCTGTATGCCTGTTGAAACCATGGCAAAAAGAGGTCCGCAGACCTTGCTTTTCGGACCGCTGAAGCCGGTGGGGCTTATAGATCCGAGGACGGGAAAGCTGCCTCATGCAGTGGTACAGCTCAGGCAGGACAATAAGGACGGCACCTTGTACAATATCGTTGGTTTCCAGACACACCTCAAATGGGGTGAGCAGAAAAGAGTGTTTAGTATGATACCAGGGCTGATTAATGCAGAATTTGTAAGGTACGGCGTCATGCATAGAAATACCTTTATCAATTCACCCAAGCTTATGAGGCCTACTCTGCAAATAAAGGGCAATGACAGACTGTTTTTCGCAGGTCAGATAACAGGGGTTGAAGGTTATGTTGAATCCGCCTCTTCGGGTCTGGTGGCAGGAATAAATGCCGCAAGGGTCATTAAGGGAATGGAACCTCTGGTATTCCCGGACACTACGGCTCATGGAGCTTTGTGCCGCTATATTACTGATAACACGATAAAGAACTTTCAGCCTATGAATGTCAGTTTCGGCATATTTCCACAGCCGGAATACAAGATAAGGAATAAAAAGGAAAAGGGCGGCTACTATGCAGAGAGGGCGCTCAGGGATTTAGAAAAATTTACCCAGTCAGGGCTCTAGTGGTTGCAATATAAAAAAGCTTATGCTATATTAAATTTGATGAGTTTTTAGACTTTTATGAATATTAAAACGTTTGTGACAAAATAAAAGCATATAATATTAAATAAATATTATAAAAATATTTGTAAAAGAATTTGGTTACGAGTTACGAGTTGCGAGTTGCGAGTAATGGGGAATGGCTTCGAAGAATTAACCCGGAGCGCGTAACGCGAAACCCGAAACGCGCGACGGTTATTATCTGGAGGATTAATATGTTTCACGGTACAACTATTGTAGCAGTCAAAAGAGATGGAAAGGGAGCCATTGCCGGTGACGGTCAGGTTACTCTGAGCCAGAGTACTATTATAAAGGCAACTGCCAGGAAGGTAAGGCGGCTGTTTGGAGGTAAGGTGATAGTCGGTTTTGCAGGATCAGTTTCTGATGCCTTTACCTTATCTGAGAGATTGGAAGAAAAACTGGAACAGCACAGCGGCAATCTTAAAAGGGCTGCTGTTGAACTGGCGAAGGAATGGAGAAGCGATAAAGTATTGAGAAATCTTGAGGCGATGCTTATAGCCCTTGATAATGATTCACTTCTTGTTATTTCGGGAAGTGGAGAGGTAATAGAACCGGATGACGGGGTAATTGCAATTGGCTCAGGAGGTAATTATGCTCTGGCAGCAGCAAAGGCATTGACTCAAAACACCGGGATGGAACCCAATGAGGTTGTTCAAAAGTCTTTGGAAATAGCTGCTTCCATATGTGTTTTCACAAATAATAACATCGTTGTTGAGGAATTATAACCCTTCCAGGCATAGCCTGTCAGCAGTTAAGCGATGCTTAACTGACTGGTTAAATGAAGGTATGTTTTAATAAATTAAAACTAGGAGGATGCTATGAACGAGTTAACTCCAAAGCAGATTGTTACAGAGTTGGATAAATATATAATAGGACAGGAGAAAGCCAAGAAATCCGTAGCAGTTGCACTGAGGGACAGATATAGGAGGAATCTTCTTGATGATGAAATGAGAGCAGAGGTTACTCCTAAGAATATATTGATGATAGGCCCTACAGGTGTAGGTAAAACTGAGATAGCCAGAAGGATGGCCAAGCTTGTGAACGCGCCCTTTATAAAAGTTGAAGCTACTAAGTTTACAGAGGTCGGTTATGTTGGAAGGGATGTAGAGTCAATAATAAGAGATCTGGTGGAATTCTCTGTCAGAATGGTCAAGGCGGAGAAAATTTCGCAGGTTAATGAAAAAGCATTTGAAGCTGCAGCAGAAAAAGTCTCGGAAATTCTTATACCTTCTGCACAAAAAAACAATATGCCGAAGAATCCTTTAGAAATGATTTTCAATTATGGCGGCGGCAGCAGCAGGGATAAGGAAGATGATGATGCAGAGAAGCAAAGAGAAGATGATCTGGCAACCAACCGTTATTATATTAAGAAAAAGGTTATTAGCGGCGAGTTGGACAGCCAGATAGTAGAGATTGAGATCGAAGATTCGTCAGGGCACAACATCGAAATGATGTCAGGACTTGGTATAGATCAGATGAGTATAAACCTCCAGGACATGTTCGGAGGGATACTTCCCAAAAAAACAAAGCGCAGAAAAGTAACTGTGAAGGAAGCCTTGAGGCTGCTGACGCAGCAGGAGGCTCAAAAGCTTATTGACATGGATGATGTCATTGAAGAAGCAGTTAAAAAGGCGGAAGAGCGTGGAATAATATTTATTGATGAAATTGACAAAATAGCTGGTAAAGGATACGGCGGCGGACCGGATGTGTCCAGGGAAGGTGTACAGAGGGACATACTTCCGATAGTGGAAGGCAGTACGGTAATAACAAAATATGGGCCTGTGAAGACAGATTATATGCTGTTCATAGCTGCCGGCGCATTCCATGTTGCGAAGGTATCGGACCTGATACCCGAGCTGCAGGGAAGGTTCCCTGTCAGAGTGGAATTATCCAGCCTGAGCAAGGAGAATTTCAAAGAAATCCTGACCAAGCCCAATAATGCTCTCATAAAGCAGTACAAGGCCCTTCTTAAAACAGAAGGAATAAATATAACCTTTGAGGAGGAAGCCATTGGTGAGCTGGCTTCTATTGCAGCATTCATGAACGAACAATATGAAAATATTGGTGCAAGAAGGCTATACACAGTGATGGAAAGCCTTTTTGAAGATATTTCCTTTGAAGCTCCGGATATGGAGGGTAACGAATTAGTGATTTCAAAAGACTACGTGCATAAGGCATTAATGTATGACATTAAAGGGAAAGATGTCAGCAAGTATATTATTTAATAAGGAGGAAACATATGAGCTCTACACTTTTAGAAAAGATGAGGAAAGTAAATAAGGTGCTACAGACATCGGATACACAATCCGTGTCATTTCATGATCTGAGTAAGATATTAAGCGAGGTATTGAATGCTAATGTTTACATATTGAGCAGGAAAGGGAGAATTCTCGGATATGCATTGGGAACTGTGCAGGAATGCGATTTTCTTATAAATGACCTTCTGGCAGACAAAAGATTTCCGGAGGATTATAACAAGGGCTTGCTCGGATATCATGAGACAAGGGCAAACATAATAAATAAAGAGAATGTATGTGTGATTGACAACAGGGAGAAGTGCCAGATGGGTACGAAATATTCAACTATTGTTCCGGTCAACGGCAGCGGTGAAAGACTTGGCACAGTGATACTCGGTAAATATAACGAGGAATTCACGGAGGAAGACCTTGTACTGGCTGAGTATGGCGCAACAGTAGTAGGGCTGGAAATACTAAGATCCAAACATGACGAAATAGAAGAAGAGGCAAGGAAGAAAGCGGTAGTGCAGATGGCTATAGGTACACTGTCTTATTCTGAGCTTGAAGCTGTGGAACATATATTCAAAGAGCTTGAAGGTAATGAAGGACTGCTGATAGCCAGCAAAATTGCTGACAAAGTGGGCATAACTAGGTCAGTAATAGTTAATGCATTAAGAAAGTTTGAAAGTGCAGGAGTCATTGAATCCAGGTCCCTTGGCATGAAGGGTACACATATCAGGATATTGAATGAAAAGCTGCTGGAAGAGCTCAAGAAGGTCAGATAACAGTATAATAGAAGGGTTGGTTAAGCTGATTGTTTAACTAATCCTTTTTTATGTACGATAATATATAATAGATACGAGATACGAGATACGAGATACGAGATACGAGATACGAGATACGAGATACGAGATACGGGGCTACGGGGCTACGGGGTTTCGGGGTTTTGTTTGTGATGAATAGTACTTTGGAAATCTGCGAAAAATGGCAAAAAGTTTTTTGCATATTCATGTATTAATTGGGGAGGTAACAAAGGAAATGTGAGATTAGTGTCGAATAGTTAACTGGTATAAGTTTTTATAGAGACCAAATATTTTAGTGTCGGCGATAAAGAGGAGGTCCTGGTGATGATAGATAGGATAAGCAATAAGACCTTGATCCTTGAGAAGGCTTTAGATGCAGCATGGATGCGGAATGAAACCATATCAAACAATATTGCGAATGTCAATACTCCAGGGTACAAGAAGTCCTATGTCAGGTTTGAGGAGCTTTTGAGTGACGCTGCAAAATTTCAGATATCCGGTATAAAAAAAGATGAAAGATTTCTGCCCATAGGGAAGGATGCGAGAATGGCAGCAACTCCCGAAGTCATTCAGGAGAGCTTCACCTCGATGCGCAGGGATGGAAATAATGTTGATATCGATGTTGAAATGGCTGAGCTGGCAAAAAACACTATAAAGTATAACGCTTTGATAGCTCAGATGTCGAAGGAATTCAGCAAAATAAAGATGGTAATTAACGGGAGGTAAGAATAATGGCATTTTTGAACTCAATTAATATCAGTGCTTCCGGTTTGACTGCAGAAAAACTCAGAATGGATGTAATATCAAAAAATATTGCTAATGTGAATACAACCAGAACAGAAGACGGAACACCCTATAGAAGGCAGGTCGTGGTCTTTCAGGAAGGGGACAAGCACATGTCCTTCAGTGATTACCTGAATGATGCCAGCAGAAGCCTTATTGGCTCCGGAGTCAAAGTCGTGGGAATATCAGAAGATAAGACCCCCTTCAAATCAGTATATGATCCGGGTCATCCTGATGCTGATGAAAAGGGCTATGTTAAAATGCCCAATGTAGACGTTATGACGGAAATGGTGAACATGATAACCGCAAGCAGAGCATATGAAGCAAATGTTACTGCGATAAACTCTGCAAAAAGTATGGCACTTAAGGCTCTGGAAATAGGAAGAGGATAATGGCACAGGCAGATACAAATTGGAGGATAGCTTATGAAAATAGATTTTCCGGGTCAACAGATTAATCTCAATTCTAAAGTAAACAACTCAACGTCCAAAAGCGATGGAGTTTCCTTTTCGGATTTCCTGAACAATGCTATTTCTGATGTGAACAAGCTTCAGCTGGAATCAGAAAGATTGAATGAAGCATTTGCAGCGGGGCTGAATGATAACATACATCAGGTGACGATAGCTGCGGAAAAGGCGGATATTGCTTTACAGTTTACAGTCCAGCTAAGGAACAAAATCCTGGAAGCATATCAGGAAATAATGAGAATGCCTGTTTAGGGATGAAATAAGGCTGTTTAATATTATACTATAGGGATTTCATGAGGTGATCGGATGGGCGAATTTCTTAACAAAACTAAAAATAGTATCAACGAGTTCTGGGGTGGTCTGGAAAAGGGCCAAAGGATAAGGATAATAATTGCTGCCGCATTGTCTTTGGTATTGATTACCGGATTTGTATTATATGCAAACCGTCCACAGCTTGAAATTTTGTATTCAAATTTGAGTCAGGCTGATGCGGGAATGATATACTCAAGACTTGAAGAAATGAATGTAGGTGCAAGGATAGAAGGCACTACGATATATGTTCCGAAGGACCAGGTTGATGAACTGAGAGCCCAGCTGGCGGTCGAAGGTCTTTTAGGTGAGGACTCTACATATCCGGAGGAAACCCAGGCTTCCTTTTATGAGACCAGCGAGGACAAGAACCAGCGGTATCTGATAGCCAAACAGAATAAGCTTAAGAAAGGCTTAAAGGCTATAAAGGGCGTTGATTATGTTGATGTGAATCTTTACATACCCGAGGATCAGACTTTCATCATAGATCAGAGCAGCAATGAATCCACCGCTTCATTGATAATAAAGATGAAGCCGGGTTTTCCGCCCCTTGACAGGAACCAGGTCAACGGAATAGTGCAGTATGTGTCAAAGAGTGTGAAAGGACTGCAGCCCGATAAAGTATCGATAATAGATGAGAATGGAAGATCACTGGTACCGGATGCCGGTACACCTAATGCTGTGATATCGACACAGATGGAGATGCAGGAAGCAGTGAAAGACAAGATTGAGAAAAGTATCACCAAATTCCTTGAAGCTCCCTTCGGAATGAATAATGTAAAGGTAACAGCCGCTGTAAAACTGGATTTCAACAGCTCCACAAAGGATATAACTACTTATACTGCTCCTGATGAAGAAAAGAATGCAGGTATTGTACGGAATATGCAGGATATAAAGAAGGAATGGGTGGATGCTGGCCAGGGAGGTGTTCCGGGTACAGACACCAATACCGATATAAATCAGTATGCCGAGGTGGATGCGTCAAAGGCTCAGTACAGCGAGGCCAGTACTGTTGTAAACTATGAGATCAATGAGATTAAAGAAAACATTGTGAAGGAAATTGGAAATATCCAGTCACTGTCCGTATCAGTGCTTATTAATGAGAACGGGCTTAAAGAGGAGGCGCTGGCTGATACGGAAGAGCTTGCTCTTAAAGTAAGGGATCTGGTCAAATACTCCATCCAGGGCTTTAATGCAGAGACTCTGACACAGGATAATAATATAAACGTCGCACTTATGAAATTTGATACAACACTGGAGGACGGAATAAGGAATGCTCAGGCAGAAGAAGCAAGAATGAGGTCAAGAGAGCTTATGGTGATGATAGGGACAGGAATAGGTGCAGTGCTGGTATTTGGAGCTGCAATGTTCTTCCTGCTCCGGAAGAGATCCGGAGGCTCCGGGAATGTGGAGTACACCACCGATAACACAGGAAGGACAATACCGGTAAGTATGTTGTCCGGGGACCATGTTGATGAAATTGATATTGAAGATAAGAATGAAGTAAAGAAGAAGATAGAAAAGTTTGTAGGGCTAAAGCCGGAGACAGTTGCTCAGCTCCTGAAAACTTGGTTAAACGAGGATTAGAGGTGGTTAATAATGGCAAGAGGAATGAAAGGGAACCTAAATGGCAGACAAAAATCAGCGGTTCTTTTAATAACCCTTGGACCCGAAAAATCAGCAGCTATATTCAAGCATCTCAGGGAAGAAGATATTGAACAGCTTACCCTGGAAATAGCAAATATGAGGACAGTAACACCAGAGGAAAAGGAAGAGGTACTTAACGAGTTTTATCAGATATGTGTTGCTCAGGAATATATTTCTGAGGGTGGTATTTCATATGCAAAGGATATATTGGAAAGAGCTCTTGGAGGACAGAAAGCACTGGATGTTATAAACAGACTTACTGCTTCACTGCAGGTAAGACCCTTTGATTTTGTCAGAAAAGCGGATCCTGCGCAGATATTGAACTTCATACAGGGCGAGCATCCACAGACCATTGCGCTGATTTTAGCTTATCTGAAGCCCCAGCAGGCTGCCGCCATAATATCATCACTGCCGCAGGACAAGCAGGCGGATGTTGCGAGAAGGGTTGCCATAATGGACAGGACATCTCCTGAAATCATAAAGGAGATTGAAAGGGTCCTTGAAAGGAAGCTTTCTTCCATGGTCACACAGGACTACACCATTGCAGGAGGTCTGACTGCAGTTGTTGACATACTTAACTCGGTGGACAGGGGTACTGAAAAGTTCATAATGGAGACCCTTGAGGTTCAGGATACCGATCTGGCAGAACAAATCAGGAAGAGGATGTTCGTATTCGACGACATTGTTACCCTTGACAACAGATCTATTCAGAGAGTCACAAGAGAGGTTGAAAACAACGATTGGGCACTGGCGCTTAAAAATGCAGGTGAAGAAGTCAGAAAAGCGATTTTCAGCAATATGTCAAAACGTCTGTCGGAAATGATAAAGGAAGATATGGATTATATGGGCCCGGTAAGGCTCAGAGATGTTGAAGAAGCGCAGCAGAAGATAGTGAATGTAATAAGGAAGCTGGAAGATGCAGGGGAAATCGTAATCTCCAGAGGCGGAGGAGATGAAATAATTGTCTAAGATATACAAATCCGATAATATTTCAATAGGTGCTCCAAAGCCTATAGTCAACATTTTCAAGAGTATGATAAAGTCTATGCCGGACGACAAGGAAACAGCTTTACCTGAGGAAAACGACGCCAAAGTGGAGGAAGCTGCAAATAATATAATAGAAGATGCTAAGCAAATGTACCTGAAAATAATCAAAGAAGCAAATTCTGAAGCCAGGGCAGTAGCTGAAGCTGCGGAAAAGGAAGCACAGCTCCTTAGGTCGGAAGCGATGGAAGAAGGTCAGAGACAGGGCTATGAGGCCGGTTACCTTGAAGGAAGAAGGGATGCCCAGTCGGTAATTGATGAAGCTTCTGAGATCAGGGAATTGATTGACAGCAGAAGGGATGAAATCTATAGGGAAGCAGAAGAGGAAATTGTGCAGCTGGTTTTGGATATAGCCAAAAAAGTTATTGGTGATGAACTGACACAAAATAAGGAAGCAATTCTATCCCTGATAAATCAGGCATTACAAAAATGCGCCTTCAAGAAAAAGCTTATCTTAAAAGTATCCCCCCAGGATTCAGATTTGATCATAGAGAATAAAGACAGGATATGCATGATGGCAGAGGGCATATCCGATATTGATATAGTACCGGATTTGTCACTTGCTCAGGGAAGTTGTATTATTGAAACCTCCTCCGGCGAGATCAATTCCGGCATAGATGTCCAGATCAGAGAAATTGAGAAGATATTCACTTATATTCTGAGAAATGAGTGATCTGTTATGAATAATATCAATTTAAAAAAATATAGGGATGCTTTATCAACTAGTGAACTGATAAAGTATACCGGCAGGGTATCGCAGGTTGTTGGGCTTACTATCGAGTCCCATGGACCTGCTGTTAATTTGGGGGAGCTTTGCTACATTTACCCCCTGAAGGGAGATAAACCAATTAAAGCTGAAGTTGTCGGCTTTAAGGACAGCATAGTATGCCTGATGCCCTTCGGCAATATGAACGGAGTAGGCCCCGGAAGCAAAATAGAGGCAACAGGACATAGCCTTTCTGTGGGAGTATCGGACAGTATGCTGGGCAGAATATTTGACGGACTGGGTGAATTGATCGACGGCAAGGGCTGCGTTGACAGCTGTGCATTGTATCCTGTGGAGAATAGTCCTCCTAATCCTCTTACAAGGAGAAAGATAAGCGAAATTCTTCCGGTAGGTGTTAAGGCTATAGATGGGCTGCTTACCATTGGAAAAGGGCAGAGGATCGGTATTTTTGCGGGAAGTGGTGTTGGAAAGAGCACTCTTATGGGGATGATCGCAAGGAACACCAAAGCCGATGTGAATGTTATAGGCCTTATCGGGGAGCGTGGCAGAGAGGTCCGGGAATTTATAGAAAATGACCTTCAGGAGGAAGGGCTCGCCCGCTCAGTGGTGATTGTGGCAACTTCAGACCAGCCTGCCCTTGTCAGATTGAAAGCAGCGCAGCTGGCTACCTCGGTTGCGGAGTATTTCAGGGATCAGGGAAAAGATGTTATGCTTTTGATGGATTCTCTTACTCGTTTTGCAATGGCTCAGAGAGAAGTCGGACTGGCCGTTGGAGAGCCTCCTGTCACAAGAGGCTATACTCCGTCTGTTTTTGCAGTCATGCCAAAGCTTCTGGAAAGATCGGGAACCTCGGATAAGGGTTCGATAACAGGAATGTATACTGTTCTTGTTGATGGTGACGATATGAATGAGCCTGTCACAGATACGGTCAGGGGTATACTTGACGGCCATATAGTATTATCAAGGAATCTGGCCAATAGAAATCATTATCCGGCTATTGAAGTATTGTCAAGTGTCAGCAGGGTCATGCCCAATATAGTTGATGACGGGCATAAAAGCTGTGCAAATGAATTGAAGAACATACTGTCGGTTTATAAGGATGCAGAGGATCTTATAAATATTGGTGCTTATGTCAGGGGAAGCAGCAAAAGCATAGACAGGGCGATAGACAAGATAGACTCAATAAACAGCTTTCTCAGGCAGGATGTTAAAGAAAAGGTGGAAATGGAACAGGTAATAAACACTATGAAAAATATAGTGTCATAGGGAGATTCATATGGCTGCATATAAGTTCAAGCTCCAAAAGCTTCTCGATTACAGAATAAGCATGGAAGAAGAAAAAAAGAATGAGCTTGGTATGGCATCTAAAAGGCTTGAAGAAGAAAAGGATAGGCTTACTTTGCTCAGAGAGAAGCAAAATGAAATAAACAGGACATTTCTTGAAAAAACTTCTCAAGGAATGACAGTAAATGAGCTAAAGTTATTGGCGAGTTATATCGATTATTATAAGAGAGGAATAAAAGCTCAGAAAGTAAAAGTTAAAATGGCTGAGGATTATCTGGCTGCCTGCAGGGATGAGCTTATCAAAGCGACTCAGGAGAAAAAGATGATAGAAAAGCTAAAAGAGATAGATTACGGAGAGTATTTATACGGAGAACAGAAAAAAGAGGAAAAGCTGGTTGATGACCTTGTTTCCTTTAAAGAAAGCAACAATTCATAGGGGGATATGCTTATGACTCAACCGTCAGATAAGGATGCAAAGCAGAGCACTACAAAAAAAACCGTCCCTGTGACTAATACTATGGCAAATGCAAAAGGGGATAAGAAGAAGGAAAGAAAGGGTAACACCTTATTATTGATAGTAATAATACTGATCTTAGCGGTAATAGTGACTTTTGGCGCTATATTCATGTTCAACTTCGCAGGGCTGAAATCAGAAACCGCAAAATGGCTTACAGGAATACCCGTTGTAGGAAAGCTGGTGAAGCCTGTAGTGGAGAACAAAACTCAGGAGCAGCTTGCATGGGAAGAAATAGAACTGGAAAGATCAAAAAATGCAGTGGAACTGAAGGGAATAAATGAAAAGAAGAAAGAACTGGATGTAAGAGAAAAAGAGATAGAAAAAATTGAAAAGGATCTGGCTGCGAAAGAACTGCAGATAAACGACACGCTTCAAAAGCTGAGTGAAAAGCTCACAAGTGTGCAGGAGCAGGTCCTGTATCTTGAAAAGGTGGATAATGCAAAAGCAATGGAAATAATATTGAGCATGGATGACAAAGCCTCAGCAGTACAGATACTGAGAAACATGAAAAAGGAAAAAGCTGCGGCAATACTTGCACTCATGGATCCCCTGCAGGCAGCTCAGCTGCTTGAGGATTTAGCTGAGCTGCCTCCTTCGGCCGGAGCAGCGGAAGCAGCAGAACCATAAGACTGCAAAGCGGCACAGCCGCTTTTGTAATATATACAGCATAAGGAGAGGAGGTGAAACAGTGGCAGTAAATATTGATTTTTCTACTGTACTTAATACAGGCAAGCTAGATAACAAGAGTAAAGCAGCAGATTTCACAGGCAGCCGTGCAAACAAGCCATACAGCTTCCGGGACAGCTTGAAGGAAGCTATAAGAAGCAGGGGTCAGGAAGAAAGAAAACCGGATAACAGCACTATCAGGAAAGAAATGCTGAACAGAGCGGAATCAAAGCTCAAAAGTGTAGAAGAGCCGGATAAAGCTGATAACAAAAAAACTGTATCAGAGGTTGAAGATAAAGAAAAGAAAACCGTAAAAAAGGATACTACACTTGAGGAATTATTAGCTAATATGGAAGAGCTTTCCAATCTGCGGCAGACTGGTGATATGACTTCTGATAAGCAAAATTTGCTGGCAGATATCAAAGAAGCTTTGAAGGAGCTGGAAGCCGCCGTAAAGAGTAATTCAGCCGAAGTCCAGGGAATTCAGACAAAAACAGCAGGGCTTACCGAAATATTGAAAGGTATGCAGAAAGAACTGAATGAAAATGAAAGTACAGAAGGTACTGCTTTTGCAGATCTGGCAAAGCAGCTGGAGACAATAGTCAAAGAGGCTCCGTTACAATATGAAGGAGACTCTGGGAGCAAGACAAATAATGCTTCGGTAAAACCGCTTCCTGTGCAGGAGACAGATAATATTAACACAGCAGATAATAAGCTTACCGAGGGTCATGAAGCTGAAAACGGCATAAAAGTGCAAAGCACGGAAAACAAGGCCGGCACCAGTACTGAAAGCATATCCACAGAGGAAGCACCGGAAAATCAGGGAATAGTAACAAAGACAGAAGCATCTGCCGTAGAAGTGAGTAAGATAAAGAAAGATGGGCAGCCGGCAGCAGAAGAAAATGAAGAAAATTTAAAGGCAGCTCTGGATGGTAAAGCGGAAAAAGTGACTGTAGAAGCAGAAAAGGGCAAGGAAAGCAAAAGGCAGGATGCTGAAGCAGGAACTGAGGAGAAGGCTACTGAAGCGGTTCATAAAACAACTGCCGGGGTAAACAGCAGGGCCTTCACTGAAGAAATGAATGTGATGAACCAGAATCAAACAGCGGCAGACAGTGAAGCAGAGGCAGTGCAGGAGCAGGTACAGGTGCAGGTACCCAGGCAGCAGACAGTGAGCAAGGCAGAAGTGATCAATCAGATCGTAAAAAAAGCAGAAATAGTAATGAGCGATGCACAGCATGAAATGAGGATGCAGCTGGAACCGGAGAACCTTGGAAAGCTTACACTGAAAGTCGCTGTGGAAAGAGGTCTGATTACTGCAAAGTTTGTAGCGGAAAGCTATGAGGTTAAGCAGGTTATTGAGTCAAGCTTCAACGAGCTGAAGGACATGCTTCAGGAAAAGGGCCTGGAGGTCCAGAACTTAAGCGTTTCTGTAGGGCATGACAAAGAAGGATATAATAACAGTAATACTTTCCAGCAATGGAAGGAGACCGTCAGACTGAATGCAAGAAGCATAAGCAGAGGCGGCAGCTACGGAGACCATCAGGAGAGTGAAGGGACACCAAGGATAATCAATCCGTACAGTGTCCATAACGGCAGATTTGACCACAGAGCATAGGAGGTGAAATAATGGCAGTAGATGGAATAAACGGACAGTACAATACCTACCAGGGTGCCAATGCACCGAAGGAGTTCAACAGCAACCTTGACAAGGATGCATTCCTGAAAATACTTGTGACCCAGCTTAAATACCAGGACCCGCTCCAGCCGACACAGGACAACGAATTCATAGGGCAGATGGCGCAGTTCAGCGCACTTGAGCAGGCACAGAACACCAACATGGCTATAAGGATGAACTCAGCAAACAACATGGTGAACAAGCTGGTAATAGCAAAATACAAGGCTGAGGATGCCACCGAGTCGAAGGAAATCGTAGGACTGGTTGAGAAAGTGACGATAAAGAACAACGACATACACCTATCAATAGATTCAAATGGAGAAAAGTACGAGGTCAAGTTTGATGATGTCCTGGAAGTGACTGAGCTTGAGAATTCAGTAGAACAGATATACCTTATGAACCAGAGTATGAGGAGTACTACAGCCTACAATCTGATAGGAAAGACGATAAAGGGTACATATGAGCAGGAAGAGACAGTAGACGGAGTGAAGAGGACAAAGGATGTGGAGATTGAAGGAGTAGTCGAAAAGGTCAGGAAGGATGGAGCGATAATTTACCTTACTGTTAACGGTCACGATGTATATCTGGAGGATGTTACGGAGGTAAAATAGACCTGCAAATGAGGTGAAAAGATGAGCGTAATATACAATAACAAGCCCATAATACCCATAGGCAAGCCGATGCCCTCGACCAAACCCACAGAAAACAGGAACATCAGCAAGGATGCAGGCTTTGACGCTGTTTTTCAGCAGGAGCTTATCAAGCATTCGGGAGTAAAGTTCTCCAAGCATGCGACGGAAAGGCTGCAGACAAGAAATATAAAGCTTTCGGATGAAGATATGAGCAGAATAAACGAAGCAGTGAACAAAGCAGCAGAGAAGGGCGTAAAGGAAACACTTATTATAATGGGTAATTCAGCCTTCATAGCAAATGTGAAGAACAAGCTTATTATCACGGCTGCTACTGAAGACAATCTTAAAAACAATGTATTCACAAATATTGATGGTGCAGTAATAATATAAGCCGGACCTTTTTAAGGAGGCTTAACCTTTCGGAATGACAGAAGAAAGGTGCACAAAAACTTTAAAGGAGGTCACTGATTATGATGAGATCAATGTTTTCCGGTGTATCTGGACTCAGGGCGCATCAGCTCAAGATGGATACGATCGGTAACAACATAGCGAATGTAAATACAGTAGGCTACAAATCACAGAGAGCCACATTCCAGGAGGTATTCAACCAGACCCTGAGAGGCGCCGGCTCTCCACAGGCAGGCAAGGGCGGAACCAATCCGCAGCAGGTAGGTCTTGGTATATCCCTTTCCTCAATAGACACCTTCCATGTAAGAGGTGCGGTACAGAGGACCGACAACCTGACAGACCTGGCAATAAACGGAGACGGCTTCTTCATACTGTCTAACAGCAACGATACCTTGAACAGGACATATACAAGAGCAGGCAACTTCTCCCTTGATGACGACGGAAATTTGGTTGCAGCAAACGGATATAAGGTGCTGGGATATATGGTTGATCCAGACACAGGAGTTATGAAAAGCTCTCTTGAGGGTATTAAGATATCAAAAGCGGAAATGGTTGAGGCAAAGGCTACTACATATGCAAATTTTGAAGGAAATCTGGATCTGGCAATTAAAAGGATTCCAGTCGCTACACTGGCGGATAATTCAGTAACACCGAATATACCCGCATATCCATCATATGATGATACCACTGGTACATTACATCTCGCAACCGAAACCAAATATTGGGAGACAACGACAACGGTATATGACAGCCTGGGAGGGAAGCATAATTACAAATTCACCTTTATTAGAGGCTTAACAGATGATGGAGCAACCAATGGTGCGGAAAATGATTGGGGCGTTATAATTCAGGATCAGGACACAAAAGCGTACTTTACTGAAGATGGCGAACCCTCAGATACTGGAGCTACCTTGGCAGATTTAGTTATACCAATAAAATTCAATGAAGACGGTACGCTTGATACAACTACTTCGGGTTTTGTGAATTCTGTTACACTATCCACAGAAGGAAATTCTATAACTGAAGACTTAAATGTAAAGATAGATTTCAAGAAGCTGACACAGTTTGCCAATGAGTCCAATGCAGCAGTAACAAGCTCCGACGGATACCCCCAGGGTTCCCTTGACACCTTCAGCATAGGACCTACAGGCGAAATCAGCGGCATATTTACAAATGGACAGAGTAAAGTTATCGGACAGCTTGCACTGGCAGCGTTTAAAAACCCTGCAGGTCTGGAAAAGACCGCAGAGAATATGTACCAGGTAACACCGAATTCAGGGGATCCGATAACCTCAATTCCAGGTTCCAGCGGACTGGGTGCAATTAACTCAGGTACCCTGGAAATGTCGAATGTTGACATATCCCGTGAGTTTGCGGATATGATAAGCACCCAGAGAGGCTTCCAGGCAAACTCAAGGATAATAACCACCTCGGATGAGATGCTGCAGGAACTGGTAAACCTCAAGAGATAAATAGACTAACAAAATAATCCCTGGGCTTTCAGCCCAGGGATTAAAAAAATCAAAAATGGAGGTGTTTTTATGATAAAGGTTTCAAGGCTCAACGGAGCAGGCTATTACCTCAATTGCGAGCTGATAGAGACCATAGAGAGTACTCCCGATACTATCATAACCTTGAGGGATGGTAAAAAATTGTTGGTTTCTGAAAGTTCTGAGCAGATAATTGAAAAAATTATCGAATATAAAAAGAGGATTTTTGACCTTTCATCGCTAATTAATAAGGGATAACTTCTAAAGTGAGGTGCGGATAATTGGATTTAGCGTCAGTTTTGGGATTGGTTGGTGGATTATCGGTAATAGCTGTAACTATAATGTTAAGCGGCGATCTGATGGGATATATTGATGCGCCGTCATTACTCTGTACCTTTGGCGGCACAATAGCTATGACCGTCATGGCATTTCCCTTTAAGAAGCTGAAGGAAGGCTTTGGTGCATTAAGGCACGTATTCGTTTACAAGGAAATGGATGCGGAAAATGTAATAAAATCCATAATCGACCTGGCAAATATAGCGAGAAAAGAAGGTCTGCTTGCTTTGGAGGAGGCTGCCCAGCAGCTTAAGGACGACTTTCTTCAGAAAGGGGTTCTTCTGATAGTTGACGGTACCGATCCCGAGCTTGTTAGAAATATTTTGGAAACAGAACTGTCTTTTATTGAAGACAGACACAAAAGCAACCAGGGGGTCTTTGAATATATGGCGTCTATCGGACCGGGCTTTGGTATGCTTGGTACTCTGATAGGACTCATTAACATGCTTGCCAATCTTTCGGACCCGTCTACAGTTGGTCCCAATATGGCGGTTGCCATTATAACTACTTTTTATGGTTCACTTATTCAGAATGTTTTATGTAACCCGGTAATAAACAAGCTTAAGCTTAGAAGCTCACAGGAATCCCTTATGAAGGAAGTAATGCTTGAAGGCATGCTCTCCATTCAAGCCGGTGAGAATCCAAGAATCATTGAAGAAAAGCTTAAAGCCTTTATGTCGCCGAAGCTTAGAAGCATGCTTGATTCGGCAAAAGAACCAAAAGAGGGAGAGGAATAGCTATGGCCAGGAAAAAAGCCCCGGATGAGCCGCCGGCAGGCGCACCTGCATGGATGGCTACATATGGAGATATGGTAACGCTTCTCTTGTGCTTTTTTGTATTATTGTTTTCTTTTGCCACTCTTGATGTACAGAAATTCAAGGCGATTTCACAATCAATGAGTGGAGCCCTTGGAGTCCTGGAATCCGGCGTGACGATGAGCATGGAACCGATGGTTAATTCCTTTCCTGTTGATACCCCCGCAGAAGAAGTGGAAGAGTTCAAAAATCTTTATGAGGATATGAGCGAGTATATAAAGGAAAACAACCTGGAAGCCAGTATAACCTTGCGGTTGGATGAAAGAGGGCTGCTGGTCAGATTTATGGATGATGTACTTTTTGACTCTGGTAAGGCAGATTTGACACCGAAGGCCAGGGAGATTATTAATACAGTTGCTGAGATAATAAAACAGAATGACAGGAATGTCAGGATCGAAGGCCACACAGACAATGTACCGATCAATACCTTTAGATTCCCGTCAAATTGGGAGCTTTCGACGACCAGGGCAGTGAATGTCGTCAAATACCTGATTGAAGAAAACGGTATAGAGGCAAGCAGGCTTTCAGCTTCAGGTTATTCAGATCAGCATCCTGTGGATGATAATAGCACAAAAGAAGGCCGACAAAAAAATAGAAGAGTTGACATGGTAATACTCAGAGAAGAAAAAAATGATGTCAATCCATAGATATGTAAGACAAGGGAGGGAGACGGAATGAAGAAGAATATCATACTTATTGCAATTATTATACTTTTACTTTTGGTAATTGTTTCAGGTATAATAATATATATGCTTTTTAACACCCCAAAGGAAGTCAAGGAAGAACCTATAAAAATCGACAAAGATCTGATGATGGTGGCAATAGGAGAATCCTTTGTAAATAATGTCAAAGAAAGTAAAAAAATCTGTAAGATAACGATGAAAGTCGAATTAAACAAAGAAGTGGCAGAATTGGTTACTTACAGGGAATCTGAAATCAGAGACAAGATAAACGCAATGGTAAGGTCAAAGACCGAGGCGGACCTGGCAGGAAAGGAAGGTCAGGAGAAGCTTCAAAAGGAAATTCTTGCAATGATTCAAAAGATAATAAATTCAAAAGAGGTAAGGAATGTATTCTTTGACGAATTCATAGTGCAGTAGAGAAGGAGGTGGCATAGTGTGTCCGAGGTTCTTTCGCAAAATGAGATAGATGCGCTGTTAAGTGCGTTGAATTCCGGTGAGATAGATGTACATGAAATAAAAGAAGAAAAAGAAGAAAGAAAAGTCAAAGATTATAATTTTAAAATACCGAATAAATTTGCTAAGGACCATACAAGAACTCTGCAAATTCTGCATGAAAATTTTTCAAGACTCCTGCAGACATATCTTTCGGGTTATTTGAGAGCCTTGGTGCAGATAGAAGTAATTTCTGTCGATCAGCTTACATACAACGAGTTCACAAATTCAATGCCTAATCCGTCGGTGCTTGGTATTGTAGACTTTTCTCCCCTTAGCGGATCGATAATAGTTGAAATGA